>Ga0114967_10000508_pt1 | contig 33372 bp, 16 predicted proteins | sample M_130628_MF_Meta_FD_92639 | JGI IMG/M metagenome (GOLD analysis project Ga0114967, IMG submission 92639) | Freshwater microbial communities from Lake Montjoie, Canada to study carbon cycling - M_130628_MF_MetaG | ecosystem: Environmental > Aquatic > Freshwater > Lake | place: Lake Montjoie...
AAACCCGCTAAATCGGCAGGAGTAGATGCATTGTTGTATATCTCAATCCAATCGTTAAATTCTCCAAATTCATCAGCAATGGTGTTCGTATTTGATGCCATTACTTCGTTGATGTACAAATCGGAAGTTATAGGTTCCGAATCGTTATCTAGGATACTCAAGGTTGCTGTTGAATTTAATCCAACTTGAATAATGCTGCTCAATGAAACAAGCGTAAACGTTAAATTCTCCGGACTTTCAATTTCCAAATCGTCGGTTACATCGATATTAAAAGTAAATAGTGTTTCTCCCGGATTAATTGTCACTGCAATGGAACCTGCTATTGCAGATGGGTTTGAGGTGTAATCCGAACTTGTAATACCATTTCCTTCGGCAAGTGTAATATTGAATGTTTGAACAGATGTTGTTGCTGGTGAAATTTCAACGGTTAGCGTAATACTTGATTCTCCTTCAGTAATTGTTTCGTTTGTTGAAGAAAAGCTCGCAAATGAAACTCCTTCGGGTTCGGTGATTTCAAAATTTAACGAATCTCCGGTTCCAATTGTTAACCCAGATGAAGTTGAAACAATGGTTAACAAACCAATTTCTGTTCCTTCAATAAGTCCATCGGCCAAAGCGGCTAAGTTAAAACTGATAGAAGATGATTGAACTGGCAAAGTGAGAGTCACTGAATTACTTGTGAAATTGGGGTTGCTTAAAATATCCAAGTTGCTGGCAACACCATTAAGTTGAATGGTTACTGTTTGAATTCCATAGCTTTCTGGACTGACAGTTAAGGTTACATTTTGACTAGCACCGCCTTCCGAAAGAGAGAGAAATCCAGTTTGGAAATTCACTTCCGAAGGATCTGGATTTATAAATGTAAAAACCCATTCAGGCCACATGTCAATACCAGCAACTGTTGGATCGTTATCGTATGTCCAATTTTCGGGATCCATGATAAAAGCTAAAATGTCTGAAGGTGAGCCACTAAATTCGGAGAATGCAAAAAACATATTATCAGTTTCGGTTGAATCGCCGGGAATAGCAAGTGCATTAAAGCCTTCTTCAAGCGGAGCAGGTAGGCAAGTGTAATTTGTATTATTACCAGTGGATGAAATGTTACATGTGGTCAAGAAAAGATTAGTGCTGATTGCCGCAATGAAATTGGGCGTATCAACAGTTCCAGTATAAGCAAGAATTTGATCGCCATCTAGAGTTAAACCATATAATTCTCCTGTTGCAGAGCCCGGTCCAATGACCAATTCAACATTGTGAGCACTTTGAGGTGAAGCAGTATCTTCTTGCATAATAACAACCGAACCAGCAGGAACACCAATGGCCGGAGCAGTCCAAACTACAGTTTGTTCGTTTGTGAAAAGTGCAGTTCCGTTCCAGCCATTATCGGTAAAACTGATGCTGGAATTTCCTGGGATATCATTCAGCGCTATAAAAGCAAAACCATCTGGAGCATCGGTTTGCATGGCAAGAAAAGCGATGTCACCTGCTTGTAATTGAGCAAAAATTTGAGTCGATGAAAAGCAGATAATCAGTAAAGTAATGATGGATTTCATAGTATTCGTATTTAGTGCAAATCTATGAAAAAATACGTATCGATTCTTCTTGTCCTAATCGAAGAAAACCCAATTGAAACCTAGTTTGAGTAATCGGTCGGGGAGAGGATAGTAGGGAATAACGTAGGCATTCATTCCATTTATTCCAGCGTTAACATGTTCCATCATGGCGAAAATTCGTGCGCGTCGCACTTTCACACTCAAATAAAAATTAGCTTGAATCAAGCCTTTGTTTTTAAACGAGTCTTGCAAATAAAATAATCCACTTTGAGTTTGGTATGAATTTGCTCTAAAATCAGTGCATCCAATAACATCTAATCCGAACCGCCAAGGGGTTGTTTTGCTAATTAATCCTTCGCGATAAATACTCTCTTGATATTGGATGAGGGGCAAACGCACCTGACTTTCATCGTTCACTTGTTGGATTAACAGGCGACTTTGTAAATGCCACTTACGCAAATTGATTTGTTGTGCTATTTGCGCCGAAAGTACATTCAAGGTTTTGTTACTTTGAACAGGGCGTCCTGTTTGTTCAAGCAATACCCAATTCCCAATAAGCTGATTGCTAATTCGAAGATGGAGGTTTAACTTTTGAATTTCCAATTCAGCAAAAATGCGGTTGATTGAAATTTTCTGGAAAGAGGTATCCCAACTCCCAAAATTAGAAGCGAAATGTTGAAGCTGATATATGGCTTCCTGGCGCATGTTTTCAATACCCACTTTTATTCTCAAACCATTCGATGGCTTTACTTCCAGAGATGTCGAAATGGAAATGTCGCCAGCGTTAAATCCCGAAATAAAGGATTCGGCTTGGGCATGAATTTTCAAAGATGGACGAAGGTGATAGACAAACTTTCCGCCCACACTTTGGTTGATGGTTTTCAAATTAAAGTCAGTGCCGTTTACTGGTATACCCATCCACACATCCGCAACTTGTTGCTTAAAAAACACTTTCGATTCCCAATGCATTTTCTTTGATGTGTCGGGGTGTGAACTAAGTTTTAGCAAAGCAAATTCATTCTCCCATTGGGTGTTGTAATAATCTGCAAATGTCCTGGCGGAATCTGCAATGGTTGAATAATACCCGTTTATTGGATTTTCATCGTCATAAGAGTGTCGGTTGAAATTGTATTGAACAGTATGTTGCAAACGAACAATTGCTCCGTCTTTTCTAATACCGCTTGAATCCATTGCCGGCCTAATTAGATCAAATGTTTGTCGCAACAAAAAACCATTCCGAAAAACTTTATTACGTGCTTTATCAAGGTTAACGGGATAAAGCTGACGATTGGTTTCGGTATTGGTTTGAAAGAGTGAATCGCCAGAAGCTGTCATTCCACCATTTTCGAACGATGCACCTTTGTGATACACAATGCCGGCAAATGCTTGATAGCGCTCGGAACCCGGTCTAAACCAAAAGTTAAATCGCAGAGCAGAATGTGCCGTTGCTTGACGAACATATGTGCCTTCCGAATTTACCCGTTGGAATTCAACTCCGAAATTGAATGATTTACCGACGTTTTGAGTATGCCGAATTCGAAAAAATGCTTCTTTCTTTCCGCCTTGTGTATATGACGCTTCAGTAAAAGGCGATTGTGCGTCGTAGAATTGCATGTTCTTTAATTCGAATGTGTAAGGCAGAAATGTGCTGAAACCCCAATTGAAACCACCGTTAAAAGCAGGTTGGAAGTTCAAATCTTGAATAGCGGTTCCGTTATTTCCTAAGGTGCTGTTTATGAGCTGACTTCTATAAACGGGCAAAAAAAATTGTACCCGATCGAGCGAGTAATCCATCTTGCTCATTTGCCTATTTCCCGATTCGGATGCATCTAAACCGATGTATTCGACCCGCGATTTGTCACGCCCGATGGTTGATGAATCGATCTTTAATAGGTTTGTTTGCTTAGGAGCCATATTGTTATCGGTTTGAGCAGTGGCAAACGAACAACACAGGATGAAAAGTAAAATGGGAAAGCGATTCAACATTGCGTCAAAAGTAGCAGTTTTATAACAATTGTTTCATAGATTTTTAGCAGTTAGTAAACATTGGAATTCATCTAAAATTTGTAAATGTGTTAATCATTAAGATTCTTGGTTTATATTTACCATCCCGAAATTAGCTTCAGATATGTACAGACCACATCGAAATCTAGTCACTTTGGGGGAGTTTATAATTGAGCGTCAGGCAGATTTCCCATACGCGAAAGGTGAACTTTCCAGCTTATTGAGCGACATAAGTATTGCGGCGAAAATAGTAAACCGCGAAGTGAATAAAGCCGGATTGGTGAATATTCTTGGCGAAGCCGGGTCTGATAATATTCAAGGCGAGAGTCAAAAAAAGTTGGATGTTTATGCCAACGAGCAATTCCTTGCTGCACTCGCTTCTGGTGGAGAATGTGCTGGAGTTGCATCGGAAGAAAACGACGAAATTATATTGTTTGATGGACCTTCCTCATCCGGAAAATACATCGTTGCCATGGATCCTTTAGATGGTTCATCGAACATCGATGTCAATGTATCGGTAGGAACAATCTTTTCCATTTACCGCCGTAAAACCAAAAATGGTCCTGCTACTGTTGATGATTTTTTGCAGTTTGGTTCCGATCAAGTGGCTGCTGGGTATATTGTTTATGGATCTTCCACTATGTTGGTTTATACAACCGGTAATGGAGTGAATGGCTTTACGCTCGATCCATCCATTGGAGAGTTTTGCTTATCGCATCCCAATATGCGTATTCCCAAGGGCGGAAATATCTACTCTGTAAATCAGGGTAATTTTGTTCATTTTCCCGAAGGAGTTAAGCGCTATATCAAGAATTTACAGATTGACGATAAAGCGAGCAAGAAGCCTTATACATTGCGTTATATAGGTTCTTTAGTAAGCGATTTTCACCGCAATTTAATCAAGGGGGGAATTTACATTTACCCAACAACTTTGGCTTCACCCAAAGGAAAATTACGCTTGATGTACGAAGCCAATCCCATGGCCATGATCATTGAGCAAGCAGGAGGAAAAGCAACCGATGGTTTTCAGGACATTCTCGAAATTGAACCAACCGATATTCATCAGCGCGTTCCTTTATTTGTAGGGTCTGAAGACATGGTGGATGAATCGATGCGTTTCATGCGCGAATACAGCGATGAAAACTTGCAGCCTTCGTATGTGAGTAAATAGTTTTACTCAGCCAATCTTTTCTTTTTTGTATTTGGATGATTTTTTTGAAGAAATTCAAATCTAGTTTTTTGTGATGTACTTTCTTTTCTTTTTAAAGCATCAAAAGAGAGAGAGTATTTAACCTGAAAAAGAAAATTGGAAATCTCAGCAATTAAATCAGCGTATTAAGTTTACAAGGTTTAATGTTAAGAGAAGTTTGGGTTTGATGAGCACATAAGGAACAAGATTACGAATGATCCAATTGAACTGGTTATAAACTTAACAAATGCCTGGTTAATCATACTCAGTTTATAAAAACTAATTTCTTCCCAAGTAAATAATTTCAAAATTATCTAAATAGAATTCCGTTTTAGATTTATTCCAAATATAGAATTTAACAGTTGCATTAGGAGGGAAGGAGTTTATTGGGAGTGAAAATTCTGCAGAAATAGTTTTCCATTTTGTGCTATCGTTTATGCTTTTTAACAGCAAAGGCACACCCGACCAAAAAAGATTTTTGCCTTTATCGTCATCAATTGACATAACAATAGATGCATCTTTAGATTTATTTTCGATGTCGAGTATTTTACTATTAAATACAAATTTTGATGTGTTTTTGTGGAAATCTGAAATATGTCTTAAGACTGATACGCTATATTCGGCTTCACAAGATAATTTACAAGAATTATTTCCTGAGAATGCATTTTTAGCTACTATAGTTTCAGAATTAAATAAAAGTGGGTTATTGGTTTCTAAATCAAAATAATCGACAGAAATTGTGTCTAATTGTTTGGGATGATTTAGTTTCATGAAAACGTATATTTCAAACTTATATCCTCCGAGTGTTGTGAATTCTGTTTTAGGCTTTATCGATTTTATTAATTCGAAATTAGGATCATTCATAATTGTATCAAGAGGAATTTTACATTCATTTGGTCCAAAATGACCGTCCCAAAATACAATCGAACTGTCTGGAATAACATCAATTCCATAAGCTTTAATGCTTGGATACAATCCCCATAACTCACCCACTTTTTCTTGGTCGAATGAATCTACATCAAGTAAATGAGCTAAAAGTGGATATAAATAATACACCTTTTGATTTGTATATTCAGACCTTTTAAACCAATCGCCAGCATCTTTTACAACAGCTTGTTCTGAATCAAGTTTATATGGAAAGTAGTCCTGCTTAAAAGGATTGCTAATAATCCAAAATGTAGTTGCAGCAATAATAGAATATTTTAAAAATATTTTTTCATTGAAAAAAGGAATCATTATTAGATTAAATCCTCGTAAACAAATAATTGCAGAACAAGGAATAATACCAGCAATTACTCTAATCAAACCTAATGAGTTTGCCATCCCTTTCCACCACATAATTGAGTGAGCAATAAAATAAATAGCAAAAGCACCATAAATTAATAAGAGCTCTTCTGGAAATTTAGTGTTTTTTGTTTCCTTGTTTTTAATTGTCTGAAATCCCAATGAAATAATTTTAAAAAGACCCAAAACAAATAACATCCCCAAAATAGAGCCCCAAATAATTTTATAATTTATGACAAAATGGAGTAGTTCACCGCTTCCGTAAAATAATTTGTTGTCACCATTATAGGGGTTTTGATTTATCACCCAGAAAAAGTCATTGAAATATAGTAAACCAATAACACTGTAAATGAACGTTCCGAATGCAAGAAGTGGAGAATATAAAAACTTCCTTCTATACATTAAAATGATAAAAAATAAAGGGAGTATCAAATTTCCCTCGGTTCTCACAAAAGGTAAAAAAGATACTAGTATACAAGCCCAAAGATAGCGATCAACAAACATTAAATATATGGACGAAATAAGTATGAAGCCAAAAAATGGTTCGGTAAGTCCACTATTTATAGTTGGGAAATAACAAGGAGTGAAAAGCAGAAAAGGGATTGCTAATAAAGGATAATTTAAGTTCAGCTTTTTAGCAATTTTAAAAGCAAAATAGGCGGATCCAATTCCACATAGAATGTTGAAAATGTTTGTTCCTAGCAAACCAAATTGAGAAAACGGGGAAGAAACAATTGTAAAAAATGGTTTCCCCCAACTATATAAAAGTAAATCAGGGTGTTTCCAGGAGTATCTTGAAACTAAATAGTGACGAATGCCATCACCTGCATCATAGCTCGCTACTGAAAAGTATGAAATAATAAAAAAAACAAGGGCGATAAATATTAGTAAGAAAATTGATGTTTTATTTTCTGTAAATAGTTGTTTATTCATAAAAAAATTATCTGAAATGAATTGAATATATTTTTTGAATTGTCATCGACTTGATAAGTCAACTACTATGAAACAATTTCTTCTGAACGCTTTATTTTTACTCAATTACTAACTCATATATTTCACCAGGGATATCATTTAATGGAAATGGTAAATTATCTTGTGAAAATGGAGCGCCGGGCCACCATGTTGTGTTGTGATATTCTTGAGTTATGATTAGTAGCATCTGGTTATTGGGAATAGATGTAACTTGATCATTCATATATCCTACCACACGCATTTTATCGGGTGAAGCGCCAATTCTCCATATAATTTCCTTGGGTCGCCAATCTATTTCAAAATAATAAAAAGGTCCAGCAAACAATTCATCATCAAGTTCTTCTTGTTTTTCTGTTAATGCTCTGTATACAGAATCCCACCTGAATGTTGAATAACTTTTTCCAGCATATTCAATTGAATTACAATATGTGGAAAATTTCTTTGGTTCCATACATGCCATATCCCAATTAGTGCAAGCCACAGTTATTTTATCTTTACTTTCTCTTAAATCATCTGGAAATTTTGTATTCCAATTCTTTATATTTTTATTATTTGTAATATGATTATCATAAATTGGAGGAAATAAATTATTGGGACAATAAGGTGGTGTTTTAATTATTTCAAAATCTATTTCTGAATAATCCACAGCCGGCACTCTCTTGTCATTTACACCGCCCCAATATGTAGCCATATAACCTTTTTCGCTATTGCAATTTCTACGAAAATTCCAGTCGCCACCACCTTGTGTTATTAACCATATCGCATTGGTTAAACCATTCCAAACACCCGTTTTATTGAGCAATTCCGTTAATTTAACTTTCACTCGGTATTTCCCATAGGTCATCCCATGTCTTGTTATAATTCCAACGCTTTCTTTTTTCCATTCACCATATTTGGTTGCAGGATTTCTTATGGTAATCTTATGGTTTTTAGGATCAGAATAAACTGTTTGACAAGGCTTTTTTGATGTTTGAACGTAAGTTGGAATTAATTCCTCTTTGCTGTAAAAACATTTACTCCAATTATAATCAACTTGGGTATAATCGTTTTTTAAAATATCACATACAACTGGAATATTATAAAATTTTGTTGATGAATCTACATAGTTTATAAATTGTTGTGTGGGTGCATTTCGATAGAGTTGTTCGTCTTCACCACAAGTTTTACAAAAATAAGATTTATCATATGGTACTCCACCAAAGGCCTCTTTTTTGATATAAATCCCAGATCCTAAGTCAGGTTTTGCAATAACTTTTAATTGCACTGGGTCACTCATTACCAATGTTTCTTTCAACATTTTACCATCACCATATTCAAAATAGTAGAATGGGTTTAAAAAGGTGCCATTCTTTTTTGAACTTATTGATTTAACTTCTTTTGGAATATTTTTAACATCATTTTCTGAACAAACAACTATGGTAAATTGATAATTTCCGACTCTTGGATTTCTTTTCCACCGATCATTTATATTTCCGGAAAAATACCTTTGCTCATTTCTTGGGTTCCCTACAATCCTGAATGAATCTTCTATACTTATGACTTCATTTGCATCTACAATTTCTTGGGTTGCTTTAAATTCAATTCCAGTGTCTTCCCAACTTCCATAAAAATTCTCTATTGCTAATTCATTTTCCAATTTAGTTTCATGATCATACTCATTAAATTTGTAACTAATATTTTGATAGTATATTTTATAGTAGAACTTTTGTGATTTATTCGATATATTTTTTAAATTAAAATTAAATTTAAAAAACTTATCATCAACAGAATTGGAACTGGGAATCATAAAGCCCTCAAGTGCGTTATTGTAATCAAGTTGTACTGTTTTTATTTTATTTTCAACTAATTTAAAATTTGAAGTTGCATTGAAATTGGTTATTTCAAATACACTATTCATTAACTTTATATCAGGAACATCTGATTTGCAAGATTCAAATTGTAAAATTAATGATATTGAAAATATAATGATTAATATTTGAAAGTGATAATTGTTTTTTAAACATTTTTCCATTTTTAATTTCTTTAATTATAAAAATTTATTCCGTTAGGAAATTCATTATTGTTTTCAATTCCAGAACAATTTCTTCCATCAAAATTTTCATTTATACAATTATAATAGACAAGCAGTAGTTGTTTATTATTTGGATTTAAGAAATGGCCACTCAGTAAAATTGTTTTCTCATAATATTTTGGATTAACACCCTTTTCATCTTTTTTAAAGTCAATGAAATAATTTTCTGTTAAGCTATTGTTTTTAATTTCAACTTGTTTTAAATCAAATCTCCAATTTGTATTTAATTTAAGAAAATAATTTTCATTCCAATCAAGTAAAATATCATCTGTGTAATTTTCTGTTCCAGACATACCTATCTCTTGTTTGCTCGAAATCCAAATGCCATTGTCTAGTCTCAATGTTTCAAGACTTTGTTTGGTGAAATTTATAAATAGAGTTTTTTTAGATGAACTTAGTTTTTTACTTAACGAAATGTTGTCAATATCTTCGATCCAATTTAGAGGAAAATAATTTTTTCCAGTCATTTTTAATTGCCATTGCAATTTTTCTAAATTATAGATAGCCCATGTTAAATCATTCTTGTTGACAATTAATAAATCTCCTATTTGATCGCCATCAAAATCACCTGCAGCTATATAATTAGAGGGTTTTAAAATAAAATTATTTTTATCATTTGTTTCCCATACTAGATCAAATATTTTTTTGTTTTGATTGAACCACCATAGTTTAGCACTTTCTTTATTTATATGCAATATGCTCTCTAAGCCTTTTTGATGTTCGTAGAATTTTCCAGCAACTAATTTATCTGAAGGTGTAACATATTTAATGCCCTCTAATTTTATTGTATTATGTGATAAAAATTTACATTCTAATGTTCTTTTGTAATTTATTTTATCAGAATTACCTGAACTATTAATAGTTTGATTATTCTCTATTATGTTGCTTTTTCTTTCAGGTTCATCACCATAAACAATATGTAAATCATCACAGAAAACGGATGTTTTCCCCTTATTCCATATGCCAACTTCTATCTCATCTTCAAGGTTAATGATTTCAACTGGCATGTTTTCAGAACAATTCAATATTGTCCATTTATTTAATTGGAAGATACCATGTAATGATTCTTTACCATACCAAAATTTTGACTCCCCAGTTTTTTTATCTTTAATTGAGAAAGTTAATACTACATTGTGATTTGGTTCTGTTGGATAAATCCATATGGAAGCTGATATTTTTTTAATTATTTGTTTGCTGAATTCTTGAAATTTATTTTTTATGTTTATACCATATTCTGAACCATCGCTCAAATCACATGAAAATTTCCCGGAATGAGCTATTGTTTTTTTTATTTTTTCTGAGCCTATAAAATCATATGGATTTTCAAAATCATTGAAATAGTTAATTTTTGAATTTATGGAAGTATCTTTTGTTTGGGAGTTTCCAATTAACTGATATCCAAAATCATCAATCCACATTACTTCTTTATCTGGATTCCATATATAAATCTTTATGATATTATTTTCTTCTAGAAAAGCTGGATTGATATTAAAACCAACTTTCATCTCATTCCAAATATCAACTTGGTTAGTTTTAATTAGATCGGCTTTGCAAAATTTATTATTTCCTTTATTATCATCAATTCTGTATACTAATTTTACATTCTTTAAATCTGCATAAGATAAAAAGTGGAAATTAATTTCTATACTATCAATTAATTGAAAGTTCTCTATACTTCCTATTTGTTTTTTAAACCCTTTGCTAAACTCAATTTGTGAATCTATGAGCAGAGATTTTGTTCCTGTATAAAATTTTTCTTTGCTAACACTCCAATCAAGGTATTCTTCTATTGGAAGTTCCTCCTTATAAATTATCCTATGTCGATTTAGAGAATCATTTGGTTGTTTAATGACTTGAGAATTGTTATCACTATTTTTGCAGCCATTTAAAGTTAATGTTGCAATCAAAAATATGTATAAAAAAAAATTATTCAAAACAGTTTTGTGAGTTAATATTAATAGAATATAATTGGGTAATCAAAATAATAAAATAGTGTAAGTTAAAGTAATTAGTGCAATTTACATTAATAGCTCTTCTTGAGGTTTCTAATAGTTACATTATCTAGTGGTCTGTTGTTGAGCTTCTGTTTACTTTCTTCAGGTATTTATTTCGTTTCAAAGTTAAGATTAATTTCTTTGTTCAAAACCTTTTCCCAAAAAATTGTAAAACTCCTTTTCTATGCCTCAAGAAAATCTATATTATAGACTTAATACGACTTATTAATACAATTGTTAAATATTATTTTCTGAAGTTTCTCATTCTGAAAATTTAATCAGTGTTTTTCTATCATACCGATACAAACCCATGTTTCGAGTACCGAACCAAATTGAATTGTCTTTGTCTTCAAGTATGAAAAAACATCCTTATAAAAACTTTTCTAAATATTACTTTTCAGGTATTTATTACTGAAATTTATTATTGTCATTCCTCTACAATTCACATACAACATGAGGAATGTGATTAGTAAGAAGCATTTTATTATACAAAAGCTAGCATTAAAGAATAAGAAAGATTTAATGTTTTTTAACCTTGATAGGGCTAAATTATTGTTTTATAAACTTAGATGTTAGGTTTGAATATTCTCCCATTCTTAAAAAATAAGTTCCTGCTGATAAATTGTCTAATTCGATAATAGTATTTCGGGCAGTGATTTTTCCTTCTATAACGGATCTGCCATTAATATCTAAAATTGTGTAAGAAGATCCATGATAAGTAATATCAGTTAATACATTTATTTGATTAGTGCTTGGATTGGGAAAGATAGAAATGCTATTATTGGGATTTAAATTAGTAATGCCCGTTGTTAAATTTAAGTTGGAAAGCGCAAATCGAAATACACCTTGAGTATTTGTAGCCGCTATAATATAGCTATCGTTTAGTTCAACATCAAAAACGGTTAAATCGCTTAAGCCAGTATTGATTGCAGTCCAGTTATCGCCATTGTCTATGGAGTAAAATACACCTGCTCCAAATGAACCAGCAACGATTAACTGCGAGTTGCTTGCAAATCCCCTATATGATCCTGACGCAAGTCCTCCTCCTAATAAAGTCCAGTTAGCTCCAAAATCAGTGGAACGATAAACACCAGTGCCAATTGGTCCTCCAGCAAATAGAGTATTTCCGTTACTTTCAATTGCCCTAAAATTTAAGGATGCCCCAAGACCATTATTAACATTAACCCAGTTCGCACCCCAATCAACACTTTTGTAAATACCTGCGCCATTTGTCCCAACAAATAATGTATCATTAATTGCAGCTATACTCCTAACATCAGTGGTAGATAAACCCGCGGCACTCCAATTTTCTCCTTGGTCCGTAGACATGAATACACCTGTTGGTCCAACATAAAATAAACGTATTCCCACATTAAGAATTCCACCTCCAAGCAAATTGGTTAATCCATTACTTTTTGAAACCCAGGTTGCGCCATTGTCTGAACTTCTATAAGCTCCTTGACTTGAACACGTATAAACAAAAGAATTGTCTTTTGTAAAGCCCCTTGTCGGTCCTACTGCATCATTGCCATTATTAGAGGATGCGTAGTTTGCCGAAGTATCCGAAGATAAATAAACTCCAGTTTGACCTCCAGCAAAATTGTACATGCCATTTGTTAAAAGAGACTGCATATTTAATCCCGCTGTTCCTGCAGATTGTTGCCATTGCCCAAATACGGTTGCGCTAAAGAAACATAATGCAAGAGTTTTGATAGTTAAATTATTCATTGTTTTTGTTTTAATTTAAATACGAGAAGTTAAATTCGAAAATTTATCTAATTTCAGTGAGATTTAAATTTAATTGCACCGCCAACTTTGGAATATTTATATGCATAAAGTTTTGAAAGTATTTATGCAATAAAAGCGTTGAAATATATTTCTATTTCCAATAGTTATTTGCTGCAGCAATTGTAGCAAATTCTGTTGCGACAGTCTGTCCTATTGCAATGAGAAGTCCGGGATTTTCTGCATAAACCGGACGCATTTTCTCTCTAATTTCTGAGTCAGGTTGTGTAATCTTAATTATAAGTCTTGCCATTTTTACAGCTAGTTGGCGACCTTCTTCTGGTGTAGCTGTTATTAAAGAATTATTTGGAATTAATTGTACTTGCTCTGACATAATGTTGTTATTTAATTTTTAAAATGTGGCTATTTAATTTCTACTTTATAGTCTTTGGTTTTTTAAATTTAGAAAAATTGTGCTATTGTCTATGCAAGTATACAAATATTGTAATGTAAAACCTTGCTTGTTGAAATTATAAATGCTCTTCATATCTATTGATTTTGAAGAGCTTATATGAAATACGCACGAACATTACTATTCCTGAATATATTCTGCCTTTCGGCATCAATTTTAGTGTCGAAATTGCAAAATCGTTTTCTAATAATTAGTCGAAAATCCAATAAAAGTATAAAATATAGACATTGAAAATATGTCAATCCACCCTTCCCGAATTTCAGGTTTGCTTAAAATATCCTATTCAATCACCACCAATTTCCCTTGCTGAATTAAATTCTTTTCATCCTTTATCTGAAAGAAATAAAGTCCCGGATGTTTTAGGGAATAACCGAAGTTTTGGATATTTGCAGCAAGCTGGATATTATCAATGCATTTTCCGCTGATGTCATACACCGAAAATTCAAGTGTTTGAGTGGATTTCGAAATTCCTTCGAACTGAAATTTACCAGCACTGGGATTAGGATAATAGCGAAAAGCTTCAGCTGAAATTCCCTTGCCATTCCCCACAAAAATGGGTGGACATATTCCTGGAATGTTCTCATCGAGCCAAGCCAAACGCTTCGAAATCCATTGTTTTAACGTGTCTAATTCAGCAGCATAAGTCGTTGGCATAACACCAATTTCGGGTGCTGGTCCTGTTTGACCTAAAAGTGGCCATTTGCAAAAGTGACGTTCTTGGGCGTTTTGAACCAGAGTGCCAACACTGTCGATGTATTGGTTGATTGATGCATTGCTCATAAAACTCTCGCGGAATTGCGTGTATCGACATTTTAAATCATTCGCAAATGAAGAGTCTTGTAATAGACGCACATACCAACCCGTTGAGTAATTATCAGTTGGACAATCATTAATCAAATGTGCCCATCCAGAGCCATCTGTTGCTTCAAAAATGGAACAAGTTGCTAAGTTTTTCCAAGCCCAATCGAAATCCCATACAGGTCCCGCTTTGAGTTTTCCCCCATTCGAGAATTTGTCTTTATTGAAAAAAGCACTCTTCTTAAAACCATCGTTATTCCTTGATAATTCGTTCACCAAAAAATAATCGATAAAGGAATTTACATCCAAATACTTTCTGTAACCAGAAGTTTGATTTGTGAAATCGGAACTGTATAAAGCAGTTTCTAAACTATCGATATATGAAGCGATATAGGTTTTTTGTGTCGGTGTAATGGAGTCAAGTTTGGGGTACTCGTATAGAAAATGTACATCAAAACCGGGATGGTCGATCGGTGAAAAATTGGATTGAAAACTGTTATTCGCATCCCAATAATTCTGTTGTAAAATATAGCCACCTGTTAAATCGTCGCCTGTGTTTTCGTAGGTGTAAAGTTTGGCAATATCAACCCGATTGGCATCGCGTTTAATTTTCTCACCAAACAAATAAATGCCTTTGTATGTGCTATCAACCAATACTTCGCACAAGCGTGATCGTGTGCTGTAATTTCCCATTTTTTCGAAGAGGTTAAAGGCCAATGAATTTCGAATCAACGAGCGATCGTTGTAATTGCTAAGTAAAACCCAATCACTTTCGGCGGGCATATTTAAAAGCGAAACGCTCGTGTCGGTTAATGTTGAAGTATGGGTTTCTATGTTATAGGGTGTTTGCGGATATCCCGCCGATGTAGCTCCGCGAATCTCAATGCCGATGTTTCCATTATAAACATTGGCGCTGTCTGTTAAATGGGTAATTGACCCCAAGCCGTTATACTTAATTTGCAACAAGGCTTCAATTTTTGTGTCGGGAACAATAGTTTGCCCGAGGGTGTTGATGAGAATCAAAGGCAATTCAGTGCTATCAACTTTTACTATTCCCAAATTGTGTGAACATAATTCAAAAGTTCCACTTGCTCCTCCGTAGCCAAACACTTGAATATAAAGTGTTGATAAAGGCTCTAAATCGAATAAAGTAAGCATCGAAAAATATCCATCACCACCATCATCGTCACAACCCAAAGGACTAAGCGAAAAACAATTGTCGCCTTGCCAAGCTGCAATGCCGGTGTCGTTTAAGTCTCCATTGTTGGTGTTGAAATAGACATTTCCAGAGGGGGGGACTTGCATTTTAAACCAAATATCACCACCCACATAATTGGCACAACCTGGATTTAATGCAGTTCCCGTAATTCCGAGATTGTCTGCAACAATGCATTGGTTTGTATCCAAAGGGATGGCTGCGCAAGGATATAGTCCTGGAGGAGAAAGTGTGTTGCAATCGCCTGTTAAAGTAAAAGTGGTATCGCTAAGTGGATTTGGACCTTGTGTCAATACCACATTATATGATGCATCCAAAATTTGATAGGTGTTTTCTTCTTCCCAATCTAGCGGGAAATAGTTCAACGTGAGAATGTCGTTCGTGCATATCTGAAAGGAATCGATGCTACCAAAATTCGAAGCCGAAAAGGTTCCCATAATGTCGCCATTGACATAAACTTGTAAATAACCTCCATTCCATCCATCGCCATAACTGTCGTGCATGTTGATGGTGTATGTACAACATTGCGCAAAAACAGAAGCAGGCTTAGTAAAAACTAAACCTGCTAAAATAAACACCAAACTAAACTGCTTTTTAATCGAAGTCATTTTCACTGAATTATAAATAATCAAGCAAAGTAACCATTCAGCGCGAATAAACTATACGTTTTAATTATTTCGATGAATTAATTTATGCGTGGTCATCGAATTGTTCTCCTGAATACTCAAGAAATAAATCCCATCATTTAACGAATTAGGAAGTTCTATTTCCGATGTTTTACCAGCTACTAGTTCAGGATAATACCAAGAGCCGATTTTGTTTCCTGAAATCCCGGTTAACGAAATTGTTGCATTTTTCAATGCTGTTTTATTAATCAATTTCAATGAATTAGAAAAAGGATTTACAATAGAAATGAATGCATTGTTTTCCTCATTCTTTTCCGAAATGCCTGTAATCATATTGCATGTATAAGCTGTTGGATTAATTTCAATTGGATTTCCGGGTGTTAAATCGAAACCCGCTAAACCCGGGTAATCTAAGGGATATAAAACACATCGAAAGGTTGAGTTTCCAGTTGCAGCTGCGCCTTGTGTGCCAATAACACCGCCTTGTCCAACCGGATTCACGTATTTCCAAACAACGGTATTACTTGGATCAATCTCAAAGAAATTACCACTTGCGCCCGAACAAACAATCGTGTTTCCATTTGCCAAACGTTGCGCTCCCGAAATGTTCATAGAATAAAAACTCGTCGGGGTAGTTGCAGAATAAATCCAGTCGGAGGCAGCAGGAAGGTAAGATTGTCCGGCTGTAATTGCATATTCGCCGTTTGCATCAATCGGTGGGGTAAATGTTTCAACTGTGGAGTAATTTCCTCCGGGACGTTGAAGTCCGTTGTTGAAAATGGAAATGCTTCCTGCACCAGGCAATCCGTCTTCAATCCAATGCGGATTGTGTTGTCCGTATAATTTTTGGTCTGTTGTTGTCCCGCGGTTATACGATGCGGGATTTCCCCAACGGTACATCAAATCCCCGCCTCGGTTATGGGCACCTCCGCTGTGTAAAGCCGCCTCGGCCATAGAAGTGCTATGATCGATAATCCATACTTCATCGAGGTTGTGCGAACTAATTACAATTTGATCTAATGCTTCATTGTAATCCAATCCATTGCAATGCAACCAATCGGATGTTGTTGAAACCGCATTGAAATTGACATTAATTAATTCTGGATGATCGGCCACAACACCAAAATTGGGTTTGGTGGCATCGAAATCTTGAACCAGGTGATCCCAAACATTCCATTCCCAAACAATGGTTCCTCCAGTAGTGCCGCTAGGTTGAATTTCTACTATTTTTTCAGACCACACAGTAGTTCCAACTAAAGCCGGATTTCTGCCTGCGGCCGTTGCCTCCGCCGCTGTTTTAACCACCCAAACAATAGCTAAAATATTTCCATTGGGTAGCATTCTCGCATCGTGATGTTGCGTTTGTGTTGAACTTGAAATGGTATATGACCAAGTTACCGTTCCATCCCAAGCAACTTTTTCAATAATTCCACCTAGGCCACCACCGTTTATTGTGGCATTGTTGACACGTCCAGTTCTCAATAAAGTTCCGTCTTCGAGCAAGTAAACGGCTTGTCCAGGGTTATGCGTTCCAACCCACGAATGAACTTGGTATCCACATTTGTCAATTAAATAGGTATTGTTCGCAAAATTAGGAGCAAACAAAACGTATCCATCGGTTGAAGCATTATTGGTTAATAATCCAAGGGTTTGGGCTTGGGATTTTCCAATTAATAAGAAGGAAGTAATAAGTAAAATGATGTTTTTCATTTTTGTGATTTTAATGGTTGGGATTATTTTCGGTAATATATTTTACATCCAAAGCTGGGTGTTTCAGGAGTCACAACTTGCTTGTTCAATAACAAGGCATCAACAGCCTCATCGATATAGGTGATATTCCGTTCTTTATTTTCACCGTTATCGTCAATGGCTCCTCGGTATTTTAAAATCCAATTGCCATTTTCCTTCCAAATGACAAAAGCTTCTGGGGTATTTTTAGCATTGAAATATTTACCTGCTAGCTGCAAATCGTCTTGCAAATAAGGGAATTTGAATTTGTCCTTTTTCGCTTTTTGCTGCATCATTTCAAAACTTTCCTCCTCGTAAACAAGTGTGTCCATGGGATTTATAGCGAGAAGTGGGACGCCAAGTGCTTCGTATTTTTCGTGCAACTCGTTTAGTTTTTTTGAATAGAGTTTTGCAAATGGACAATGATTGCATGTAAAAACCAAGATGAAGCCTTTGGCATTGGGATACGATTCAAGGGATATCATCCGATTGTCCACATTGCGCAAACGAAAATCAGGATTGCCCAAGTGCAATTGAGCAGATAAACAGAACGGAACGAAAAAGAAAAGGATTAAGAAATGTTTCAACGTGAAATAGGAATCAGGTCCCTTTAGGATTTAATGAACTTATAGCTTTTCAAACTTTTTGTTTTGACGTCCATGATTTCGATAATGTATATGCCCGATTTAAATGAAGAAACATCGATTCCTTGTTTAATATCCGGTTTTGGCAACATCATCAGCGCGCGACCAAGCATGTTTCTAACCGTTACATAATACACTTCGTTGGATTGATTTTCCTGATGAATGTACAAACGGTCTTGAACGGGGTTTGGGTAAATGGTAAAATCAGATTGATTTTGAATACTAGGTGCAACTGAAAGTGCCGCATCTTCCACCACAAATTGTCCCATCATGCCTTCGTCTTCGTGCAAAGCAATATGGCAATGGTACATGAAAGGATGAGTTAAATCGGCATAATCATCAAATTTTGCAATGAAGCGAACGGTATTTCCTCCCTTCACCAAAATCACATCTTTCCATCCACGTTGTTCGGCAGGAGGAGTAACGCCGTTGATTGTAAGAATGTAAAATTCTACATCATGAATATGAAAGGGATGTCCGAAAATAGAGGTGCTTTTTAACTCCCAGATTTCAGTTTGATTTAATGGGATCGTATGGTTGATGTAATCATAGTCGAACAATTTATGTCCCAAAATGAATGCATTCGGACCTAAAATAGGAACGCTTGTAACGCCAGTACTATCTGAAAAAGTAATGGTGCGGGTGAATTGAGAACTTGCTTCCAAAGGATAAACATTGTTTACCAATGCAGTTGGAGCTGTAGTAATTGGATTGCTGGTTTGAGCGCCAACATTGAATTTTACGATGTTGTAATTGGTATGACCAAGGAAGCTAGCAAATGGCCCATTCGGAAAACTTTCTCCACCTGGAATAAATCCACCCAAACTTTGATTGTATGCTTTTAAAAAGAAGGATGAACCAGATTGTCCGTTGCAGTCAACAAGGATTTCAATGCGTTCACCTGCCGAAAGTAAAAAGCGAGGCGTTGTGCCTGAAATCAACACGGGAGCATTCAATAAACCACCGTCTGTTCCAATCACATAAAAACTCCGGTTGTCGCTAAATCCTAAATTGTATGATGTTTCTATGGCACCATTTAACAAACGAAAACGGACCATTTGAGCGGGAACTGGATATTGTGCACGAAGCGTCATGTTCGCCATGATGCTATCGCCATAAGGAACGATGGAAAATTGCATTTGTGTATTGAAATCACGATCGGTAATTACGATTGGAATGTCATCAACACCATATTTTCGGGGTAAGGCAAGAGCCGCTTCCTCTGCATCACGAACAATTAAAAAGCCACCCAATCCTTTGGTAATTTGCTCTTGCGACATTTCATGCAAATGTGGATGATACCAATATGAACCTGCCTGATTGGTTACTTCCCAGAAAGGTTGCCACAATGTGCCGGGAGGGATAATTTGATGCGGTCCACCGTCCATAACAGCCGGTAAATGCATGCCGTGCCAGTGTATTGTTGTAGAATCATTCGATTGGTTTCGCACATTCATGTGAACGGTGTCACCTTTATTCACAAATAAAGTAGGCCCCCAAAATTTACCATTTATTCCACTGGTTATTGTCGAATAACCGGGCTTAAAAACTGCAGATGTATCTTTAATGTTTAGATTAAATGTTGTTCCAGAAAGTGTATCTGGAATCCATAACGTGTTGTATGATTGAGCTGTTAGGTTGAGGGAATTTACAAGTGCTGAAAAGCAAATGAGAAGAGCAATTTTTTTCATAGTGATGATAAATGAAACGTACTAATTAAGATGAATTAATGATTTACAATAAACTTGGATGAGAATTTTCCATCAATTATAATGAAATAAATTCCATTGGGATAATTGGATAATGAAATAATCTGTTGTGAATTTGCTGATAGCTGAATTGTTTTAATGATTTGCCCCAACGTGTTTTCAATCTTCACTTGTGCATTGGTCTTGTTTGAAATACTCAAGATTTCATTTGCTGGATTTGGAAAAAATTTAAGCGATGAATTTGATTCAACAATCGAAAATCCAGTTTGATTCGCACTTGCAAATTCCAAATCATCAACAAGAAAGATAGATCCGAGAATTGGAGCTTCCATGGGGGAGTTGCTACTTTTCAATTCGATGGATGCTGTGTCGGGAGTATTGCTGCTGATGTATTGAATTGGGAAACTAAAGCGAGTAAATAGATCGCTTGGATTACATTGTATAAAAGTGTTGGCAATTTCTTCGCGTTGAAGTGTAAGGGCATCCCAGCGAGATAAGGTTAAGCGTACCTCGTTAACATCATTTCCAATTGGACTAAATGTGTACCATCCAGTTAAACTATCTGGACGATTCGTAAATGCAAAGCCGGGTATGCCAGGAGTTCCAGGTCCCATTCCCGGAGTTCCAGTAAATGCATTTCCAGGTATTGTATCCGTTCCGCCAGTATTTGGATTTGTAAACACAGCCGTTTGTAATTGTATGGCAAAAGAGCCCGAATGCGCATTGGTAGATTTGATAATCGAAGGACCACCTGCCCAACCTTCAGCAGTTTCGAATGGAGCCGGAGGGGTTATAGCCCAAGTTTCAAAACCGTTGTTCGGGATTGTTTGTGAATTGGCTGAGATGGTTACTGAAGCTAATACAGCAAAAAGAATTGAAGTTTTTCTCATTAAAAAAATGTGTTTAATTTATTTGGATGTGGTTTGTGAAACACCTGGCTCAGAATGAAGATTTTCAAAAAGGTTTAAACTGATTTTAAATAATAATACTTGTTGACATTTCAATCTGCTGAATTGATTCGATAAAAGCGAAAGATGCAGATTTTTTTTATTTCAGATCAGCACATATATTGAAATTCTGTTGACTATCTTGGTATTGGGGAATTGTTTATAATCCCAATTTTAATTATGGCGAATATGCCATAATATGCTTAACTCAAAACAAACATTACAGATGCATAAATGAAGCAAGTAGAATTTAAATATTTCATAAGAATTGATCTTTTGCATGATTACTTGCTGATAAATATCATAAAACGCTAAACAAAATTGAATCACCTTCGTTAGGTTCAAACAATAAAAAAACAACGATGAAATATTTATCTATCTTAACAATTACTTCGCTACTTTTTCTTGCTTCTTGTGGCGGCGCTGAAAAAAAAGAAGAAGCTAAAACAACGGATACTGTTGCAACACCAGTAGAATCTGCTACTCCTGGAATTGCAAACATCACGGTAAAAATTACGGGAAATACGATGGCCGACATGGCGTATGAACCTTCGTCCCTCACTGTGAAAGCCGGCGACAAAGTAACGTTAACACTTGAAAATACAAACACCATGGAAGGCATGTTGCATAACTGGGTTTTGGTGACATTAGGTTCAGGACAGGAAGTGGCAACAGCAGGTATAGCAGCCGGAATGGAAAAAAACTATGTGCCAGAAAATAGCAATGTTATTGTTGCATCTGCCTTAGCAAAACCAAAAGAAACCATCAAACTTGAGTTTGTTGCTCCTGCTGCAGGTGCGTACAATTATGTTTGCACCTATCCCGGACATTTTCCAAAGATGATTGGTAAATTGTATGTCGAATAATTAAAATTCAAATCATAGTTCTTGATCCGGTTAATCAACATCCATTTGTTGATTAATCGGTTTTTTTTTGCTCCTCAATTTCTTTAAGCGCTTACCTTTGAAGTATGAATTATTGGGTTGTTCTGACTGAAAAATATCCGCTTTTCAAGAATAAATATTTTCTTGTGTTGTTGGTTTTTTTGATCTGGGTCACCTTCATCGATAAAAATAACCTCATTTCTCAGTACCAAGATCGTCAGGTTTTGTATGAATTGGACAAAGAGAAACGCTATTATCAAAGTGAAATTGAAGCCACGCAAGGCAAGCTGAATGAATTAAAAACCGACAGCCGCAGCATTGAAAAATTTGCTCGTGAAAAATACCTAATGAAAAAGGAAAACGAGGAGATTTGGTTGGTTGTTGATAAATCGGTCAAGTCGGAGTAAACAATTGGATGTTCGTTGGAGGATGAATTTGTTAATTTGTTCTCAAATTTATCACCCTTGGAATCTTTATTTTCTGAATTCAAACACACAAAATTTCACGATTGGAAAGCCCAGTTATTAAAGGATCTTAAGAAAGATTCTGTCGATAATTTGCTAACAACACGCATCGAAGAACTCGATGTACCGGTGTATCTCGAAAGTGAAAATGCACCAATATCTCACTCTATTTCATCGCTTCGAAAAGCCCATCATCCCGAGTTTGCATCTGCCAACGATTGGGAAATTTGTGTGAATATCGACACCGCCGATCTTTTAAAAGCCAACAAACAAGCGCTTCATGCTCTCCAAAATGGAGCAACAGCCATACGTTTTACAGGTCATGAAATCAGTAATCAGGAAGAGCTGATTTTGGTGTTGCGCAATATTCTGCCAGACATTGCCCGAATCCATTTCGATTGTGGAGAAGCTTCTGCATCATTACTTTTTATGTATCAGGATGAAATTGCACGACGCAAGCTCGATCCTTTGCGCATTCAAGGTTCTGTTTCGCTCGATCCTCTCGGCGATTTTGCTTTTCAAGGGAGTTTCGCATACAGCAAAGAAGAAAGCATGCAATTGCTTAGCGCAAGCGTCGATTTTGCTTCTATCCATCTTCCATTATTCAAAACCATCAACGTTAACGCTGCAACGTGGCACAATGCTGGAGCAAGTGCTGTTCAAGAACTCGCCTTGGCCATCTCGGCGATGAATGAATATCTCGTAGATCTTAAATCCGATAAAGAAAAGATTGCCCGAGCAATGCAAGTTACTATGGCTGCAGGTTCGGAGTATTTCCTGCAAATAGCGAAATTCCGAAGCATGCGTATTTTGTGGCACATGCTTCTCGAAGGTCATGCTCTTAATGCTGATGATTTTCCTTTGTGGATTTCATCCGAAACGGCATCACGCAATAAAACGCTTTACGATCCGCACAACAACATATTACGCGCTACTACCGAAGCCATGTCGGCCATAATAGGTGGAACTGATGAGTTGACCATTCATCCGCACGACATCTACTATAAAATTCCGGATGAAGCATCGCAACGAACCGCGCTCAATATGCATCATTTATTGCACGACGAAAGCAATCTCGACAAAGTGCTTGATGTGGCTTCGGGTTCCTATGTTATCGAGCAAATGACAAGCGATTTAACCGAAAAAGCATGGAAACTCTTTTTGACAATTGAAGAAAAAGGTGGATTTGTTGCTGCTCTTCGTTCTGGTTTTATTCAAGATCAACTTGTTCTTAGTCGCGCTGCTATTGAGAAAAATATTCGTACACGCAAACGTGCTTTGGTGGGTGTGTCAACTTTCGCTGATGCAAAAGCTTCGGTACATGTTGAAATTCAATCTCAACGTGATCCTCTTGCCAAACTGCCCGAAATTCTTGTGGTGGAAACTTTTCGCGAAGCAAGCATTTTTGAATCCTTGCGACAAGCTTTCACCTTGGAGAAATCGCCAAGTGCTTTTTTGGCTGTGTTTGGGGATGAAGTCAAACGCAATGCACGTGCTGGTTTTGCGGCTGAATTTATGGCTGTAGGTGGATTTGTTTCAATTTCTGGCGAAGCACAAGTGGCACTGATCGACCAATTACAAAGTGAAGCGGCCTTGAATGCCCAAGTCATTATTCTATGTTCTGACGATGATGCGTATTTACAGGCAGTCGAAACACTGTTGAAAGAGGGTTGGCCTTCGGTTCCTCTTATCGTTGCAGGAAATCCAAGCAATGCAAAACAACTCGAAGAACTCGGTATTCACGATTTCATTTACATTGGTTGCGATGTGGCTGCGGTATTTGGGAATTTGAGTGAAGAGATTTTACATTAACATATCGATAGCAAAAAAACATGCGTCCCGATTTTTCAAAAATACAAATCCCTCACAAGGCAGTTGCTTCAGAAATTGAACGTGAATGGCTCGCTCCAGAGGGAATTTCCGTCAAGCCAGTTTATGATGCCGAGGATCTTGCTCAAGTAGAACACCTTAAATTCTCTGCAGGTTTGGCACCTTTCCATCGCGGTCCTTATACAAGTATGTATGTTAAGCGGCCTTGGACGATTCGTCAATACGCTGGATTTTCGACTGCGGAAGAGAGCAATGCATTTTACAGAAAGAACCTCGCAGCCGGACAAAAAGGACTTTCCGTTGCATTCGATTTAGCCACACATCGTGGATATGATAGTGATCACGAGCGGGTAGAGGGAGACGTTGGAAAAGCAGGTGTGGCCATCGATTCGGTCGAAGACATGAAGATTTTGTTCGATCAGATTCCGCTCGATGAGATGAGTGTCTCGATGACCATGAACGGCGCTGTTTTGCCGGTGATGGCATTTTTCATTGTCGCTGCGGAAGAGCAAGGTGTCGATGAATCGCTGTTAAGTGGAACTATTCAGAACGATATTTTGAAAGAGTTCATGGTGCGCAATACATATATATATCCGCCGACACCAAGTATGCGCATTATAGCAGATATTTTTGCCTACACTTCGAAGCGGATGCCTAAGTTCAATAGCATCAGCATCAGTGGCTATCATATGCACGAAGCGGGAGCCACGGCCGATATCGAGTTGGCTTATACGCTCTGCGATGGTATTGAATACATTCGAACAGGCATTGCTACAGGATTAAAAATAGATGAGTTTGCTCCGCGACTTTCGTTTTTTTGGGGAATTGGTATGAACCATTTCATGGAAATCGCCAAAATGCGTGCAGGAAGAATGCTCTGGGCCAAGATGATTAAAGAATTCAATCCCGAGTCGGTAAAATCCCTGATGTTGCGGACCCATTGTCAGACAAGCGGTTGGAGTTTAACCGAACAGGATCCATATAATAATGTAGCGCGAACCACCATTGAAGCGCTTGCTGCTGTATTGGGTGGGACGCAAAGTTTGCATACCAATGCTTTGGACGAAGCCATTGCTTTGCCCACCGATGCATCAGCGCGTATTGCCCGTAATACTCAACTTTTTATTCAGCAAGAAACGGGAGTAACGAAACTGATTGATCCATGGGCTGGTTCATATTATATGGAAAAGCTCACTTCCGATTTAACACACAGAGCATGGGAGCTAATTGAAGAAGTAGAAAAATTAGGGGGCATGGCCAAAGCCATCGAAACGGGAATTCCGAAAATGCGCATTGAAGAAGCCGCTGCTAAAAAGCAAGCGCGAATTGATGCGGGAATGGAAGTGATTGTTGGTGTGAATAAGTTTCAGGTTGAAGAGGAGTCCAATCTCGAAATTCGGGAAGTGGACAACACCCAAGTGCGTTTGCAACAAATGCAGCGACTCGAAAGCATAAAGAAGACACGCAATCAACAAGAAGTAGATAAAGCACTTGAAGCCCTTACTAAAGCAGCGATGAACAATCAAGGCAATTTGTTGGAATTGAGTATTCAAGCGGCTCGGGTTCGTGCAACGTTGGGCGAAATTTCGATGGCTTTAGAAAAAGTGTATGGACGATATCAAGCAACCATCCGAAGTATTTCGGGCGTATATAATAGTGAAGTGAAAAATAATCCTCAACTCGAAAAAGCACGCGACATGGCCAACGAATTTGCGGTATTGGCTGGACGTCGCCCACGTATTTTGGTTGCCAAGATGGGCCAAGATGGTCACGATCGTGGAGCCAAAGTAATCAGTACCGGATTTGCCGACATTGGTTTTGATGTGGACATTGGGCCTTTGTTTCAAACACCTGCCGAAGTTGCCAAACAAGCATTGGAAAACGATGTGCATATTTTGGGCGTTTCATCTTTAGCCGGCGGACATAAAACCTTGGTTCCTCAGGTTATTGAAGAATTGAAAAATGCAGGACGTGAAGATATTCTGGTTGTTGCCGGTGGTGTTATTCCACAAAAGGACTACGACTATTTATTTGATGCTGGAGTTGCAGCTGTTTTTGGACCCGGAACAAGCATTCCATTGGCAGCTCAAGAAGTGTTGAGTTTGTTGATTGAGGGGTATCGTTAGTAAGAAAATGCTGTTTTGGGTGTAATGTTATGTAGCGAATTTGATGAAAATGGTAAAAATTTCATAGGTTTCAAGTTCTGACGTTAAATTTAAATATCATGTAATCAATGAGTTGAAAATAAATTGGAAATTTACTTTCGAAGACTGTAACTATTAATTCTCATGTAAGTATATTTGACAAATCCTAATCAAAATCATTTCTTATGAAAAAAACAACATCTACATCAAACTCAATCTTTCAAAATGGAAGATTTGTTCAACAAATTGCTAAAGTAACTCTAGCTTTAGGATTAATGGTTTCTGCGCCTAGCTATCTATCTGCTCAGGGAGTTTCTTGTGGAAACAACAAAATTTCTAATGGAGATTTTGAAGCAGGTAACACCGGTTTCATCTCTTCATACACGTTTACAGCTGATCTTGCTGGTAACACAGAATTAGTTCCAGAAAACAAGTATGCTGTAGGAGCAAATGCAAACACGTATCACCCACAATTTATTGGAACAGGTCGTACAGGTAATTTCTTGATCGTAAACGGTAATACAACAACTGTTAAAGAATTATGGGCGCAAAACGTAGATGTAACTGCAGGTAGAGAGTACACATTTAAAATGTACACTCAAAACCTTTACACATTAAATGCACCTAAATTCAGCTTCAGAGTTACTCCTAACGATTTAATTTCTTATCCTGTGCAAATTGGAACTTCTAATCCATTAGCTGGAAGAAACGGTTGGATTGAAGTATCTGCTACATACATTTCAGAGTACACAGGTTCTGCAAGATTAAGTATTTATGATACGGACTTAACTAAAATTGGGAATGACTTTGGTATTGATGATATTTCTTTCATCGAAACTTGTCCTGCAACTTGCAGCCCAGTTGAAGTAATTAGCTTCATGCAAGGTAATAGCAGCGATGGTGTATCACCAGTTTCTGCAGACAGATCTAATACATCTGAAGCATTAGGTGCTCCTGAAGAAAGCGATGTTGCAACTTCTGCTGCAAACAATAACTTCGTTTCTTTAGGTTTCGCAGGTGAAATCGTTTTGAAATTCGCTTATCCAATTAAAAATGGTGAAGGTGATGACATTTATGTTGTTGAAACATCTTTCGGAAATCCAGCTTGTGCTCGTTACCCTGAGAAAATCAGAGCATATGCTTCTCAAGATAATTGCAACTGGGTATATTTAGGTGAAGGTTGCCAAAATACATACTTTGATCTTCAAGGTTTAAATTGGGCACAATACGTTAAAATTGTAGACATCACAAACCCGGCATCTTTCTCAGGCATAGTTGATGGATATGATTTAGACGGTATTGTTTGTTTACATGGTGAAGAATTGAATCCAGTTCCTACAGCTTTAGTAGGTGGTTCAGCTCAAACAGTTATTAATTATACTCCAGGAGCACGTAAAAACGGAAGTCCAGTTCCACCAACTCGTAGTGATGCTACTAAAGCGACAGGTGCAGCACAAAATGACAATACAACTAACTTCGTATCTCTTGGTTTCGGTGGGTCATTGGTTGTTAAATTTGACTATGTTATCTTTAATAATCCAACTGCAACGGATGTTAAAGTTGTTGAAACATCTTTCGGAAATCCATCATGTGCTTCTTATCCTGAGCGTGCAATCGTTGAAGGTTCTTTATTCGAAAATGGTCCTTGGACTTCATTTGGAGAACTTTGTTTAGATGGAGAAGTTGAAATCGGAAACACACCTGTTCAGTACATTCGTGTAACAGATAAGTCAGCAGCAAGCTCTTTCGGTGGATCTGCAGATGGGTATGATGTTGATGCAATCGTTGTAATCAATCCAACATGTGGTACTCTTGCCGCTCGTACAGCTGCTGAGCAAATTGTTGATGTTGTTAACGTTGCAAACGAAGAAGTATCTAGCAACTTGTTCCCGAATCCTGCAAGCGACATGACTGTCCTTTCAATTGAAGGAACAACTGCAAACGAAACATGGATAGTATCTATTTCTGATATCTCTGGACGTGTAATTTCTACAACAACATTTGTATCGAACGAAGGTATTTCAGAACACCGTATTTCTGTATCTGAATTGTCTCTTGGTATTTACCAAATTGTTGCAACAAACGGATCAAACAAAATTGTTCAGAAATTAGTTCACTAATCTTCTCAAACAATTAATATCAAAGCCCAGTCGAGCAATCGACTGGGCTTTTTTGTTTTGTATTTCATAACACCGCATTTCAGTATCTGAATTGTCTTTTGGTATCTATGCAAATTGTTGCATCAAACGGTTCAAACCAAATGGTTCAGAAATTAGATCAAAATCTTCTTCAACAATAACTATCAAAGCCATGTCGAGCAATCTGCATGGCTTTTTGTGATTAATATCATAGTAAATACATTTATTGCTAAAGAAATTCAAGGAGTCTTTTATAAAGTCTTACTGAGATTATATTATTATACACAATCGAAAAATACTCTGTTCAATCAATTCTTGGTTTGTTTAAAGATGAACAAGTCCTTGCATTATGAGCCACAGATATTGTTTATTATTGGGTGCAATAATTTGCCAGGATAATTGATTATCTACCTGAATATTTTGCTCATTCAGCTGCGATACTCTTCTATGCTTTAGGGGAGAAATATCCAATATAAACGAATATTGATTCTAAATAGATTTTAAATATTCCGGTTTTTCGTCTTGTTGCTTAACGGATTTCGGGCAGATAATTTCTTTTGCCCAATGAGATTTTTCCAAATAGTTCGAAGACTATTTATTCGATGCTTGTTTGCCTCTGTATTTATAACTTGATCAAATATCCCTTTCGAAGTTCAAGAAGTGTTGATTTGTCTGTTAATGAGTGTTAATTTCAAATAAGTTCTATTTTTTGTGCAAAATTATGTAATAAAATTGGTGGAATTGTTGAAAAATAAATAAGTTTAAGGCTTGGATGATAAATTAAAATAATTGATAATCAGTTGGTTAATATTAATTTTAGGATTTTATTGTTACCTGTGTAACTATTGTTATTAATGTAAGTATATTTGCAGAAACTAACCTTAATTTTTTTATGAAAAAAACTAATTCCCAAGTAAAAACGATTTTCCAACATGGAAGATTGGTTCAACAAATCGCTAAAGCGACATTTGCTTTAGGATTATTGGTCTCTGCGCCAAGTATCCTAACGGCTCGTTCTTTTTCGATCGTATCTGCGCCTCAATCTGTGGGCGTTTCTATTTCAGGGCCATCATCATTTTGCCCAGGATCTTCTGCAACACTTACAGCGAATGTAACAGGTTGTTCAGGTTCTACCTCTTTCGTTTGGAAGAGAAATGGTGTTTTTATGCCAGGTGCAACAACAGCGTCTATCGTTGTTACAAATCCTGGTGATTACTCAGTAGCTGCAACATGTTCTGGTTCAACAGGAACATCTGCAGTATTTACATTAAGTCGTCTTACTTTAAAGACAAACGTTCAAAATGCATGTCCAGGTTCTACTGGAAATGTAAATCTAATTGTTCTAAATAGTACAGTTCCTGTAACGTATTCTTGGAACAATGGAGCAACAACTCAGGATTTAATGGAAGTTCCTTCTGGACTTTATTCTGTTGTTGCTACTGATGGAAATGGTTGCGTAGCTACTACTTCTGCTTTAGTTCAAAACACTATTGTAAATGTAAATGCAGGACCGGACAAAACAGTTTGTGCTGGTGGGTCTGTGCAATTACAAGCTACAGGTGCTGACAACTACAAGTGGACGCCTGCTGCTTCATTGGACAAAGATTATGTTTCTAATCCAATGGCTACTCCAGGATCTACAACTACATACACTGTTACAGGGTATGTAAACAGTGGAGACTTAGTAAATAACGGTTCTTTTAACCAAAGAAATGTTGGATTTACTTCTGACTATGCTTACGTTAATGGATTCGCTGTTGGTGGTTATTCTTCAGGAACTGGACTTTACCCAGAAGGTAAATATGCAGTAGTTCCAAACAGAACAGATAGCAACGTTACTAAAATGCATCCTTCATTCAGTGGTGTAGGTCATAACAAAGGATTTGCAGCTGGTGAGAATGATGATTTTTACATGGCAGTTAATGGTTCTAGTACACAAGGTCAAATTGTTTGGTCTCAATCTGTTGATGTTTTACCAAATACTGTTTACAACTTCACAACTTGGATTGCTTCAATCAACTTAGGTAATCTTTCTAAATTACGTTTTCAAATTAATGGTGTTGTTTTGGGTCAACAAATTACTGCTCCAAATTCATTAAACACATGGAATCAATTTTTTGCAACATGGAATTCTGATAACACTACAAATGCTACTATCAGCATTATTAATGACAACTTAGTTCTTAGTGGTAATGATTTTGGTTTGGATGATATTTCTTTCTCTGTATCATGTATGGCAACTGACGAAGTAACGGTTACTTATTTACCTTCTTTAGTTGGAAACGCTATTACTTGTCCAGCAGTAACTACTTTCTGTTTATCTGGTGATGCTGCTGAAATTGTAGGTTCAATCCCAACAGGTGGAAATGGAACATACACGTATCAGTGGGAAGTAAGTGATGATAATTCATCTTTCTCTCCAATTGATGGAGCAACTTCTGCCAACTACAATCCAAGTGCTGTAAATGCTACAACGTATTTCCGTCGTAAAGCAATGAGTGGAGATTGTTCAATTAACAGTAATGTGTGTACTGTTACAATTCAAGGTTCTATTTCAGGGAATACATTAACAGCTCCTTCTCCAACTACATTTTGTGCTTCTGGAAATCCAGGAAACATTGTTGGAACTGAATTGAATAGTGCAGGAACTGCAACTACTACTTACATGTGGGAATATACTACAGATGGTAACGAATGGTTTACAATCCAAGGTGCAACTGCAGCTTCTTATGATCCTGCAACTATCAACGCTACTACATCTTATCGTCGTGTTGCTCAAAGAGGAACTTGTAATTCAGGAGCAAGTAACGTAATTACGTTCACTGTTAATCCTTTACCGGTTATTACAATTCCTGCAGCTGTTCAACGTTGTGGTCCAGGTACAGTTTCTTTAGAAGCTAACGCCGCAGGTACAATTAAATGGTATGCTGCTTCTCAAGGTGGTGTTGCTCTTGCAACTGGTTCAGTTTACACTGCAATCGACTTACAACAAACTACAAGTTTCTATGCTGAAGCAACTAATTTAGGTTGTACTTCTGCTCGTGTTGAAGTTCTTGCAACAATTAATGCAAGACCAACAATTACTTCATCTACTCCAGGTTTAAGTTGTAGTGGTGGCAATGCTACTGTTGCTGCTGTTGCTTCTGCAGGTGTTGTTAATTGGTTTGCTGATGCTGCTGGTTCACTTGCTTTAGGTTCTGGAAATTCAATTTCTGTTCCTGTTGCTGCTGCTACAACAGTTTATGCACTTGCAAATAATGGAGGTTGTACTTCTGCTGATTTCACTCCAGTTGCTATTACTGTTGGTCAAAACAGAACAGAAAGCCTTTCTGCTACTGCTTGTAATACATATACTTGGGCATTGAATGGTGTAACTTACACTGCTTCTGGTGCTTATACGAAAGTAACAACGAATGCTGAAGGTTGTTCTTTAACAACAACGTTGAACCTAACAATCAACAATTCTACTGCAGTAACATTGAATGCTTCAATCAATCAAGGTGAAGTTTATGCTTTCAACGGTCAAAACTTAACAACTGGTGGAACATACACAATGAATTCTACAGGTGCTAATGGATGTCCAATGGTTACAACGTTAATCTTAACAGTTGTTCCAGTTTCAAATCCTGATTGTGGTACAAACAAAATTGCAAACGGAGATTTCGAAGCAGGTAACACTGGTTTCATGACTTCATACACGTATACTGCTGATGTTGCTGGTAATTCAGAATTAATTCCAGAAAACAGATATTCAGTAGGTGCAAATGCAAACACGTATCACCCACAATTTATTGGAACGGGTCGTACAGGTAATTTCTTAATCGTAAACGGTAACATTTCAACTGTAAAAGAATTATGGGCGCAAGATGTTACTGTTACTTCTGGAAGAGAGTACACATTTAAAATGTACACTCAAAACCTTTACACATTAAATGCACCTAAATTCAGCTTTAAAATCACTCCGAATGATGGAGTTTCTGGTTCGGTAGAATTCGGAACATCTAATCCATTAGCTGGAAGAAACGGATGGATTGAAGTATCTGCAACATACACTGCTAATTTCACAGGTTCTGCTAAATTAAGTATCATTGATACTGACTTAACTAAAATTGGTAATGACTTCGGTATTGATGATATTTCATTCATCGAAACGTGTCCTGTAGGGTGCAGTCCAGTTGAAGTTATTAGCTTCAACCAAGGTACTCAAAGCGATAACCTAACACCAGTTTCTGCAGACAGATCTAATACATCTGAAGCATTAGGAACTCCTGAAGATAGTGATGTTGCAACTTCGGCTGCAAACTACAACTTTGTAACTTTAGGTTTCGCAGGTGAAATCGTATTGAAATTCGCTTATCCAATTAAGAACGGTGCTGGTGATGATATCTATGTTGTTGAAACTACTTTCGGTACAAACGGTAATCAAAATTGTGCTCGTTACCCTGAGAAAATCAGAGCATATGCTTCACAAGACAATTGCAACTGGGTGTATTTAGGTGATGGTTGCCAAAATACATACTTCGATCTTAAAGGTTTAAACTGGGCACAATATGTTAAACTTGTAGACATCACAAACCCTTTATCTTTTCAAGGTTTAGTTGATGGATATGACTTAGACGGTGTTGTATGTTTACATGGTGAAGAATTGAATCCAGTTCCTACTGCTTTAGTAGGTGGTTCAGCTCAAACAGTTGTTAATTATGCTCCAGGATTATGTAAAAACGGAAGTCCAGTTCCACCAACTCGTAGTGATGCTACTAAAGCGACAGGTGCAGCACAAAATAACAATACAATCAACTTCGTATCTCTTGGTTTTGGTGGTTCATTGGTTGTTAAATTTGACTATGTGATTTTCAATAATCCAGCTGCAACTGACATTAAAGTTGTTGAAACATCTTTCGGAAATCCATCATGTGCTTCTTATCCTGAGCGTGCAATCGTTGAAGGTTCTTTATTCGAAAATGGTCCTTGGACTTCATT
>Ga0114967_10000509_pt1 | contig 33364 bp, 50 predicted proteins | sample M_130628_MF_Meta_FD_92639 | JGI IMG/M metagenome (GOLD analysis project Ga0114967, IMG submission 92639) | Freshwater microbial communities from Lake Montjoie, Canada to study carbon cycling - M_130628_MF_MetaG | ecosystem: Environmental > Aquatic > Freshwater > Lake | place: Lake Montjoie...
ACCTGCCGGAAAGGATTGTAACGTATTGTGGCCAATAAAAAATGTTCGGTTAACACATACTCGTGTTTCCTATCTCGAGCCAACTTGATCGAGTTTTCAACTATCTGTTCAATTTCGGGACTGTTCTGCATTGTGCTTTCCATGTTATGTGTATACGAGTTAGTAGTATACACGAGTTTAAAACAACTAGCAATCTATTAGGTATTTATCGACCGTGAGTTTGAGCAATTTGAGACAGTAATTCCTGTGGAATATTATCAGGCAAACGTGCCTGCAGACGCACAAATAGATCTCCGGTTTCACCTTGCCGATTTCGTAGTCCTCGACCTCGAAGTCGCAACTGGGTTCCTGGTTGCGTGCCAGCTGGAATGGTCATGTTAAGAGTGGTTCCTTGTATGTCTCGTACAGGCATTTCGCCGCCTAGTATCAAGTCCCATATCACAACAGTTTCATCTTGTGTTAGATTTAATCCCTGGCGATGCCACCTTGGATGTGGATGTATGCGGAAATTAACTACTAGATTTGTACCGCCTGGTCCCAGGTTGGCATACTGTACATTGTCGCCATCATTGATGCCTAACGGTATTTCTATCTCCACAGTCATGTTGCCCAGGCTCACTGTTCTTCGGCCACCTTGTGCTACGTCGGCTAGAGTTATCCACAGGCTCATGCGTACCTGCTGTTGCTGTGCCTGTCCAGGATGTTGGAATCTAGCACCAAACATGTTGAATATATTGTCAAAATCAAATGGTGCGCCACCTTGAAATTGTGGTGCTGGATTGTCGTACTGTTGACGTTTGCCAGGATCGCTTAACACATCATAGGCCGCTTGTACGCTTTGGAACTTGGCAGTGTCCCCGCCACGATCAGGATGGTGTTGGCTGGCCAACTTGCGATAGGCTCGTTTGATGTCTTCAGCAGAAGCGGTGCGTTCAACACCCAGGGTTTGATAGTGTGTGGTCATAAAAAAGCAAACAGTAAAGTAATTATACTGTTTGCATGGAACCCTGACAATTACTTCTTGGCAGGCTTTTCTGGAACAGGAGTACCTTCAACCTTTTTGTGTACCTTGATGTTTTTACAAACTTCTTTTTTGGTCTTTTCATCTGTAGTACACACACGCTTGACTTCGGCAGATCCGAACACTGACATCGAGAAGGCTAGTAAAACAACTGTCATCATTAATTTCATTTTATTTTCCTTTAAAGTAAGGGTTGTGCGGCTGGTGGTGGTCCCAATGGCTTGGCACCAAACGCTGGTGGCGCAGATGCAAATGACGGCGCCTGTGTTGGTGCTCCAAAACTGGTTGTGGGTACTCCTCCAAATCCAGGACCGCCAAAACTGTTAGGTTGGTTAGTTACATTGACCGGTACTTGACCGGGTGGAACATAAGTTGTCCCTGCTCCTGATGGAAATTGTATACCGCCATTGTTGGCACCAGCCATCTTTTCCTGAGTACGACCATATGCCGCAAGTCCTAACACACCGCCCATGGCAATGTGAAACAAGCCCGCACCTTGTAAGGTCAAGGGTTGCCATTGGCTAGTGACCTGACCATGGCTTAGGCTTTGTAATAGACTCCACAAGATTGGAAACATCACAAAGTCCATAACGCACACAGCCATGTACATCCAGCCCATCATGGGACGCCATTTTGAATTCATCCAATCTTCTTTTTTCTTTTCACTTTCGCTTATTTCTGGTTTCTTTGCCATACCTGCTCCTGTTTATTTTATCTGTTCAAATATCGCTTTTTGTGTGCGATACCAGTCTTGCCAACCCTTCAACCGTTCAACTACTTGGTAGTAGGTGCCGTAGTTTTCGACGATGGCGCCGATGAGCTCACTGGCTTTAACTTCTGAGGCGTCTCCAGCAGTATCGCCGGCGCTTCTGGCCACTTCATTTTGACTGGCACTGTTGTGGAGCATGACACTAGCATTAGTGAGAGTACACTCACGGTCAAGATCTTGTGCCACTTGTTTCTCCAAATATTGTACATTTGCATTTGTTGTATCCTTTATTGTTTGTATTCTAGTGACTACCTGAGTCACTATGCGAACCGTTTCCTGTGCTGATTTTACTTCTGCAGCTGCAACCTTCTGTTCCATTTCGTGTACACGGGCTTGCCATGCGGCTTCGTTACTCATGGCTCCTTCAAACCATACACCAAGTACAGTTAGTATCAGCCCAACCGCTTGTATAGGCAATCGATATGCGGTAACAAATGGTATGAATTTCAGCACAAAACTAGCAACCATGGCTAACACACCAAGCACTAACACAGCATGGAATATCCAGTCAGGTAAAAACTTTAACAACCACACATCAAGCTCCTAGCACATGCAAGGCATGTTCATAATGGCGTTTGCGGTCTTCTAGACCAATGGTACCACCATTGATGATGCGGGTCATCTTTTCAATATCGCCGGCATCGGCCCACTTGTTCAGGTTGTTGTTTTCCCAGAACCAACAGGCACTTTGTACTGCACCTTCAAAGGTCTGTAAGAATGCTGGAATTTCTTCTACTGGAGTCTCAATGCTCATGGCAAAATTTGTATAGTTGCTACGGCCAGTCAACTGTATAAGTCCACGACCGCAGAAACGATATCCGTCTCCGCTGGCTTCATCACCGTTGCCCATCCTGCTGGCATACACTCTGTTGGCAATGGCTTCTTGTTTGTTGGGCTTGGCACAATACTGTTGTGCTAGTGGTAGGTCAAAATATTTTTTAAATATTTTTACTAGAGTTTCAGGACGATAGTTCAAGTTTTCATGCAAGGCTGTAAATCCACCCGACTCGTGAGCGCACTGTGCTAGAAAAGCAGCCTGTCTAGCTGGCGTGTCAATATCGTAGTCTGGTAATAGTTTGTTTAGGGCTTCGCACCAATGTTCCACGTAAGGGTTATTGGGTATAATTTGATGTAGTTGATCTTGGGTAATTTCCATAGTTGACTCCTTGCCAACTATTTAGCTAAAAACCCGCTAGATTTTCCTTACGTTAGCCCCATACTCTTTCTAATGTTTGTAGCACTTATGTCGGTGATTGCCTCATCAAATGTTTCTTCTCCGCTGGTGTATCCTACTCCACGACCCCAGCCAATGTGTACTATATTAGGGACAACTTGTATTTCATATTGCCCTTGATACACGGGATCTAGGTCGCGTCTAATAAAACTTTTAACTCGTTCCACTTCAAACGGATTTGATCCTTGCCACCCTTGCACATCACGCACTTGTATAACTACTTGTCCTGTGCGTGATAGTAATCTTTCAAATAACGCACGATGTCCATCATGCCACGGTTGCCATCTGCCCAGCATCTGTACTGTTTCTTTCCTCCAGTCAAATACAGGACGTCTTCGATTTTCAATAATGTGATTGCCAATAAACTCAGCCCATTTTTCACAATTTTGTTCGTTAACACGGAAGTCATACACATCAGGTTCTACAAATGCTGCATTGGTATCAGCATAACGACCTTCGCGGATGGTGTCCATCCAGATGGTCCAATCTGCTTTGAAGTTGTTACGCATTTCAACCAATGGAGCAACAAAGTCACAGATCACATATTCTCCAACAGCTTCCATGCTGAACTGGAACATGCGGATGCTTTGGCGGATGCGTCCTTCCCGACTAAAATCCCAGTCGTTGTACTTGCGACGCACATCATCGGCATTGAACCAGGTTACCTGAGCACCATCTGATGACATTGGTAACATTTCTGCGCGGCTCATACTCACGGTTCCATTTGCTTCTAGATACTGTTTGAGAGCACCTGCCAATGTTGTTTTACCACTGCCGGGTAGGCCCATAATTAAAATTCGTTGTGTCATAATACTTTTACCCTCACTTTGGAATAGGAATAATTTTGCCTGTATGTTTCGTCTGGAGCATCTATGCCCAACCGTGCGCAAAGTCCAACATTGTCAAATGCAAAACTGGCTATGTCCCAATAGGGATACATGCTAGAATTTTGATGTTGTATTTCTTTGGCCATGTGTTTAAGATTGCGATAATACTTATGGTACTCAGGATAGGTGATATCAAAATGTCCGCACTTGACCCACCATCCTAGACAAGCATCATCACCTCGATGCACCATCACAATCGGCGAGTCTGGCCAATTCTGTTTTAAAAATCCTATATGGTAAGTGAACACATGGCTTTTGATGATACGCACACCTGTGCCTGAGAATGGCCGATCAAATTCTGCTTCACAGTCCTCTTTGCTATGTTGATCTAAACGATCAAACCAGTTGCCAAATTCCATGCCTGGATCAAAATAAGCACCCAGATGCATGAGTTCCATCTGTCCTGAGGCATCGTGACAATAGGTTCTAGCTTCGGTGTAATCAGATCTATCTATGTCAGCACTGTAATAGATGTTTTTAACTACCGAACTCCATTTGGATCCTGGAGCACCGGCTACAAAAATATATTTCATTCAGGCTTTAACTTTCTAGCAACCGGTTGCCATACCTCTCTCAACCGAGCCATACTGGCCCTGACACCTGCAGGTGTGTGTTCTGCAGGAGTGATAAACATCAAGTTTTCCGCAAACTTTTCTCCAGCTTCGGCACTTCTGATAGCTGATACAAAATGATCACGATACCAGGCCTGTATGTCAGCAGGTGTGCCCTTGGGCAACACCATATTCCAACAGCCGTGTATGGACAGGCCTGGAGCCACTGTTCGCATCAAGGCCGCACGTTCCAGACCTTTTAATGGTTGCTCATTGGCGATACCGATTAATTTTAGTTTTCCAGCTTGCACATGAGGCCATCCAACTGTGACAGGAGTAACCCCAAATTCCACATGACCGCCTAACACATCTAGTAGGGCCTGTGCTGGACCTTTGTACATGGGAGTTGAAACAAAATCAGGGCCAGATACTTTTAAAGAATCAACAAGATACTGTACTGCTAGTCGATGCCCACCGCCACCAATGGCAATATTGACTGGGCGTTTTTGAGAGCGTATTAGTTCTGCTAATTCTTGTGGAGTGTTTACAGGACTGCTAGGATGGGCCCAAAATGCTAGCGGACTACGGGCAATGTTGGCAACAGGTTCAAAATCCTGTGCATCATATCGAATCATGTTGCCGTACCATATGTCACCGGTTACCCAGTTACTTTGGCAAGCTGGCACAGCAATGGTATATCCATCAGCAGGCACAGTGGCAAAATGATTCATGGCTATGTTGCCATCTGCACCAGGTCTATGTTCGTTTACAAACGTGGCACCAGTTTTCTTTTCTACTATGCTGGCCACAAATCTAAAGCTAATTTCATTTCCAGCGCCAGGGCCATTTGGAAATACAACTGTAACAGGTCGTCGAGGTTCCCAGGCCAAGGCCACGAGGGGTAATAACAGCGCAAGTAATAATTTTTTCATGTCAGTTCCTTTGTGTAAATACTTATAGAAAATTTTGCAAGAGTAAAAATTTTTTAACTCTTTGCAAAAATATTTATCAACCACAAGAAAAATCCAATGAATACTAAAATTTTTAATCTGATCCAAGAAAATTTAAACACAGCATTTGCCTTGCCCAAGTATCATGATCTCGAAATCACAACAGACACACAGGTAGATCAACTGCCTTGGACTCCTGTTCGCTATCGTAAATTCAAAGATGCGGTCGAAGCCGAACTCTGTTTGCCGTGCGATTATGTGGGCTCATTACGAGATATTGTAACAGATCTCAGTGAACGTTATATCCTGAGATTCTTCAGTGAAATATGGAAGCCCAGGACCGGCGACTATGATTATACTGGATGGGCATTAGCTGAGGAAATTGCCCGACAAGATCCTCAGGCTGTGCTGGATGTGGGCTGTGGCTATCATCCTTTTAAAGGTCGTATTCCCAATCTAATAGGAATTGACCCTTACAACAACTGTGCCGACTACGAAGTCGACATACTAGAATATCGAGTACGGCACAAACACGATCATATCATTGCGCTGGGATCCATCAACTTTAACAGTCGAGACGAAGTTGAAGCAAGATTTGCTCACTGCGTCAATTTGTTAGCACCGGGTGGAAAGTTTTATCTAAGGGCCAATCCAGGCATTCCTCACAAGACAGGACCGTACGTGGAAATATTTCCTTGGACGTTTGAAATAGCCAATGAGTTTGCTGACACTTACGGTTTAACATTACTCACGTTCAAGCGTGATGCTAACGATCGTTTGTATTTTGTTTATCAAAAGCCTGTACCATAAGTTCAGCGGCTGCTGCATGTGCTTGTTCTAATGGATGAAGTTGAGCACTAATTTTAAAATTGTTAGACCGGCTGTATTCTAAAAAAGTTTGTGAATCAAACAACGTCATAGCAGATTCTACGTAATTTTGTAAATAGGTAACAGCTGGTGTCACATGCCATCGTTGGTCAAACAAAAGTCTATCCATGTATGTCATAACAAATGGTATGTTTTTTTGTTGCAAAGTATCCAAGACCAGTTTAATATATGCAAGATTGGTAAGTTTATCTTGATATTCAGAATGTAGATCACGATAGTATGTATTTGCAAAATTGTCCTGAGTGATAGGCATGATAGTTTTCCAAGGACTCAAGGATTTTTGTGGATCCCAGTGTGCATTATAGTAGTCAAATCTATCTATCCAGGACCATCCAATAACAAACACAGCTGGATTAGAATCTGCGCATTGATTTAGCACCTGTTCCATAATCTGCAGATTGCCCGCTCCAGGTCTAGCATAGCATTGATATTGATAGTTGAGTTTTTTTGCGATCAGTGCAGGCCATGTGTGTTGACTAGCTGTTGGTCTAGCGGTGAACACCCCGTCATCATGCAGATCAGATCCAAAAATAAAACTGCAACCAAAACTTTTTAGTTCCATAGGTACATATATACCTAGATTTAAATAGTGGAGTTAAATTATGCCAGCGGCGCTTTGAATAGATTGTAGTGCAGGATCCTTGCGATCGTAACGGGTCACAACTGGTAGTCCAGCTGCTGCTCGTACTTCGTTTAGATCCTTTTCATACCGTTCACGATAGGCTCTGGGACTCAATGGCACTAGTCTGTCAAACTCGTCTCTGGAGAATGGCGCATCTTTGCCCTTGTAGTGCATGGTCCAGTCATCAAGCTCAAATTCAGTGAGTGTATTGAGATCGTTTAATAGTTGTTCTACATGTCCGCCGGCTGTGCTACGACGGCGCAGTTCTACATAGACCAAGTAACGATTGGGTTTGATTTCACCCGGGCTACGGTCAGCATCGACAACAAAGTCATAGCCTTTTTCAAACCAGTTCATGAGATCTTTGGCGGCCTGCGGATCACGCACAAAGAAGCTGATCACAATGATATCATCGTCATCACCCATCTTACTGGCAAATTCATCCACATGGACGGTGGACTTCATGAGGCCTTCTAGGTCTTTAAAAGAGAGACTCTCAGAAAGGGCTGGTAGCTTGAGCTTGGAGGTTTTGTTGTGCATCATCTGCCTTTTCATCACTTTGGTAACTGTCTTGATCGATATCCTGCTCGTAAGCATCATCTAGATCTTCTAGATCGATATCCTGATCTTCCATTTCAATACTGCCTGTGCGTATATCGCTCATGAGACTCTTGGGCATGGTGATCTGTACCAGCCATACTTTCTTTTCAGTGATACGAGCTTTTTTAGTACCTGGACGATAATCGCTGGGATCCACAATCTTGATTGGAATCTTCATTGCGGTTTTTTTGTACTTGACATCACAGTCAAATGGTAACAATCTTGTGCCACCTCTAGGATCGGGCATGAGACCTTCGGGCCACATGAATATGGCACTCACACGATATTTGGTAATTTCTGGGCCAGCCACAAGCTCGCCAATCTGCCAGTTTTTGAACGCATATAAGTCTAGTTCGTCTAGCACACGCTCAAAGTCCAATAGAGTGCTTAGACTTCCCTCTGACATATATATGTCGCGAATGTTCTCAGCCACCTGCCAATAATCGGCACCATCTTTGAATATGGGCTTGTCTTTGTTGTTTAGGAATGGATCGTTTGCCATACTAGTATTTAGCGTGTTGTAATCAGACAGCACAGTTTGAATTGGCCAGAAGTTTCGGCGCAGTCAAATACTTATGCAGATTTTTGATCATTATCAGTGCCTATAAAGCTCTGAGCCTATTCAATTTAAATACTTTGGACAGCAATCCTGCTGTCGTGATGTTTTTCAACTTGAAACGGAGATTGCAATTGAGCAGAAATAGAGCACAAAAAGCACAACGCCGTATGACACCTGTAGAAAATACCATAAACTTTAACCAAGCACAACGTCAATACAAACCCAAAGCTATTGACTTGATTCCACGCACTAGGAATCAAGAACGTCTGGTTATGGCACTACAGGACTCGGCCGAGCACATAGTAGTCACAGTAGGACCCGCAGGAACTGGCAAAACTTATCTTGCCATGTTGGCCGCTGTACGAGCACTGAGAGAAGGTGAATGCGAAAGGATTGTACTTACCAGACCGGCAGTAAGCGTGGAAGATGAACAGCACGGATTTTTGCCTGGCAGTTTGACGGCAAAGATGGAACCGTGGACGCGACCTTTAATGGATGTCCTACGCGAGTATTATCGTGCCCAGGATATAGCAGACATGGTCGAGGAACAGACCATTGAAATTGCACCCCTGGGTTTCATGCGTGGTCGCACATTCAAGAATAGCTGGATCATTGCAGATGAAATGCAAAATGCCACACCAGCACAGTGTAAAATGCTAATGACTCGCATTGGCACTGGTAGTAGAATCATCATAACAGGCGACATCGAACAGGCCGATCGTAATCACGGCGACAATGGTCTCATGGATCTAGTTGAACGATTACGGAGAGGGGGTGTAAAAGGAATAGCTGTATGCGAGCTTCAAGCTCGAGATGTACAGCGACATGAGATCATTGGCAGCGTATTAAAACTCTACAGTGATTAAATGCTAACTGGCTCATTAAATATAGTTTTTATTTGATAAGCCAATTTCTTATATATATCTACTCCAGGATGTGCTAAATCTCTAGCACCTCCTTGTGGATATAGACTATTCCCAGTATGACCTCTAGGAATTATCACAGACTTTATATTCAACTGTTTACATAATTGTTCAAATGACAGGGTGTTCTTTTGTAAATTTAATTGTTGATTACTGCGTGAAGTGAACCAAGTTTTAATAAAATAATCATTGGCACACGGATTCATAGTGTCACCAGCTATAATGTTTAAGCTCGATGGAATCAAATCATCTATTAATTCAATTCTATGCATATCCGTTTGCAACCACACAGCATATTTGGGTTGGAGCAACTTTAAATAGTGCATGGCAAATCTAACAGCAGTATCGTTACTACTACCTGCATGACCAAGATTAGCTACATTTAATCCTGTTAATAAGGCCAATTGTTCTGGCCATGTGTCTTGTGCATGTACTCCAGTACCCATAGTAAAACTACAACCAAAACACACTACATCAAATTGTTGATCAAACTCTGCTGTTCTAAATCCGTGACTATTATATGTATAGTCAATTTTTGTGTCTAAAAATCCAAGCTCAATCAGCCTCTGACGAGTATAGTTATTTTTAGTATTTTTAATATACTCATCTTTATTGTCGGTTGTATCCCAGTGTAGTGTTTTATTTGCCAGGTTTGAATAATTGTGTATCAATAAGGTCATGCTGTGATTATTTCAAAAATATGTTTCCAGTTTTTAACTAAAGGAATATGTTCATGATAGTAATGCATGTTATGGCCATGTTCTACAATTAACGGATTCAGTCCTACGCGATAGCCAGCTTCGGCATTCTCGGGCTTGTCTTCGATCCAGTAGCAACCAGTACCTTCGTATTCTTCCAGGGCTTCGTCTTTGTGAGCACCTGTGTCCAAGCAAACTACACGTTCAAATGCTGTGGCACCAAACAGTTTGTGTAGATTCATTTCTCTGAGCCGTTGTGCGTTTGGATCTAGACTCAAGCTGGTAATACAGTGGAATCTGTACCCGTGTTCTTCGTGTAGACGTTTGACATAGTATACAGCGTCTCTTAGCGCAGGTAAAAAGCCAATCGCGGCGCTTTCGTTAAACAATCTGATCAACTTGCGGACTTGCTCTCGAGGTATGCCGTAACGCACGCTCATGTCGTAGTTTAGTTTGCTTCCAGCTACTTCTTCAAAACCGTGTTCCTGCATCCAGATGTTGAATGCCCATTCCCAGTCTAGTAATACACCGTCCGCATCAACCAGGATCAGCTGTTTGAGGTTTTTGAATCTTGATCTCGTGCCCATTTTCCGTAAACAATCTTTCTATAGTGGCCGAATAGTGCCGGTAGTAGTAGGACACAATTCTGTCCCAATCTTTAGGAACTACAACACCATCCATACTACATTTTAACACAGATAGGGTTTTAAAGTCAAGTATCACATTGGCCGTCTGACGGTCTTGCAACTTTAGGTTTCGAGTTATGGTCATGGCCTCGTCAATTTTGCCCGTGGGTTTTCGGTAGTAGGTAAGTAAGAGATAACGCATTTCATTCCTTTATATTATGATTCTAACAATTGGTTCTCCTGGAACCGGATTAACTTTTTTAAATTGGTCTATTATATATTTACGCGGTGACAATTTCTATACTTCTTTAGATAACGATACGTATGAAGTTGTAAATGATCCAATAACCTCTATTGGCACGGCTCATATGCAACAAAAAGATCATATCAAATCAATTGCACAGTTATCAAAATTAACACGGGCCACAAATAAATCAGTTGTTTATTATGTGCCAAGATCGCAATCTGACTTTGATCACATACTGTCGTTTGCTGGTAAAAAAATTATTTTTAACCCAGGAACTTGTTCTGATAAACTAATGGCCCGAATGTTTTGTGTTTTACATCATGGTAATGAATCAGATCCTTATATAAAATTAGTTGATTTTCTTGCCACCAAATACAACAAACAAATTGTAAAACAAATATTAATTGAAAGCAACCGATTCTTTACCGAATATTACACTATAGATCCCACATATCAAGACTGTTCCGTTATAGACTATAATGACGTATTTGAAAATCTTGACCAAACAATTTGTAAATTGTTTGATTATTTAGAACTAGAAATAGTGCCAGAACGATTTGAATCATGGATGCAGGTATATCAAAAATATCGATCCGTAAATAGAGATTTTCTACCATTGTTTTTGGGAGAATGCGTAGAAGTTGATAGCAAGATAAAAATAAAAATTCTTAAAGAAATCATTCAGTGGAAAAGTAATCAGCTCAAAGCTGACACAATTCCACTAATGTAGCACTTACATTGATTTCCTGATCAGCAACCAAGGGCACACTGGCCAAGCCGTTGCGTATGATTGTGATAGCTTGATCCTGTTTTTCAGGATCGGTACTCCATAACTCCAAGTTATCATACATCCAACGAAACATACCGTCCATGTCTTCCACTGTGGCCTGGCTACAGATTAGGGTTCTAGCTTCACGTGTCTTGCCTGCTTTGAACATGGCCACGCTGTCTAGCTTCCAGTCCTTGACTCCAGCATCGTTTTCTCCTGGTTTAATCAAGCCGCCAGTCGTTGAATTGGCCTGTAATAACTGCAGGCATTTGCGCAGATCTGGATAGGTGGCTTTGACATAGCTGTCTAGGGTATCAAGATCAAACTCGATGTTTTCTGACACCAATACTGTGGCGGCTCTGGCTGTGAATTCTGTCGGATCAGTCCGGTCTATATGGAATCCTTGGCAACGACTGTGCAACGCTGGCAATATCTTGTTGGGATAATTACAGGTCATGATAAATCTCACTGTTTCGCTGTAGTCTTCCATGAGACTTCTGAGTGCTGGTTGTACGCTGTTGGGATTTAAAAAATCTGCTTCGTCAATCAACACAATTTTAAAACGTCCAAATGGCATGGTCTGACAAAAGTTAATCAACTTGTCAACCCATTCAATTTTACGACCTTCCTTACTACCGTTGCTGAACATGACATCATATTCATCTATGTCAAGTTCGGCTATCAACATCTTGGCCAAGGTTGTTTTGCCAGTGCCTGGACTTCCACTCAATAATAGATGTGGGATTGACTTTTCTCGTACCCAAGTCTCAACCTGTTGTTTCAGTGTCGCATCGGTGAACACATAATCGGCCATGGTGCCGGGCCTGTATTTTTCTACCCAAAGTTCTTTCATTTACGTCCTGTAAAAAATTTAATGAGATTATAAAAACGGTTAGTGTGTGAGTTGTTCAAGACCCAGTCTAACCAGGTGAATCGATACGGGCAACGACCTTGCCACCAATCGCAATCGGTACTAAAACCATCGGTCAATGATCGACCACATTGTGCGCAATTTATTTCTTTAACACTTGAATCAGGCGTTCCTGTTCCCATTTTTCTTCTCCGACAAAAGTTGGAAGATCTTTATACGCATCTTCTATATAACATTTTAACTGATAAAGTTCTTGTTTGCAACTGGAGGCTGTCCAACCGTCATTGTAGGGACTACGGATTTCGGTTATCATGCGGCTGATCTGAGTCTGGATATCTTGTGGATTCCAGCGTTTCATAAAGCCCAAGATCAGGCCCGAGACTGTACGTGAACAGCATCGCTCATGGTGTCATCTTGCGGACAAGTTGCACTGTCGGATATCAATAAAATATCCTTTGGGTCAATTTTACGGATAGCTCGTTTGCCCATTTCATCTTCAATATCAATACCACGTGTCCAACGACCGTGTGCTACGCACACCCACTGCCCAACACAGACATCTTGTTGATCTGGACCTACCGCATACACTTGTCCCCACCTGGGTCTGATGCCCATTCCTGTTCCGTTATCATTGGGCAGGATCAAGCCTGACTGTGTGATACGCACATCAAATGCCATGTCTGCCACAATAACATCTTGTTTCAAGGCACGCAATTGATCTTGTCGGATCAGGTGTGGACTAAAGGCTGCTTTGGTTTCTATCATAGTTTATTGACTCCGGGTTTGTTTTTAACGAGTTCTTTTTGGGTTTTTAATTTTTCTTGAGCAACAGTTCTAGAACGAGCCATGGCTCCTGCCAGTCCACCGGACTGATCAGTTACCACTGTTCTATCCACTCTAAGTGTAGGTGCTGGTGTCTCTGGCACTGGTTGTTCCACAACTGGATCTTCTATAGGTGCCTCCACAGTTGGATCGACTACCGCTGGTGCTGCCGCGGCTTCTTGAGCCCGACGTGCGGCCACTGAACTGGTGTGTCTAGGTTGTGTAGAAACACCAGTGGGTGCTGGTTGTGTGTTGCGTTCCATTTGGCGTGTGACCTGTTGATTTCTTTGATCGATCACTCTGCTACTACCATCTAACAAATCGCCACGGGCATTCACATTCATATTGCCCACAGCACGAACATGTTCGTTTTGTAAAATTATAGCACCCAGGTCGACACTTTTTCCCTGTGCTGTTGTGTATACTTTCTTAGTCATAATTATTCCTTTAAGCTGGCCTGTATTTAACGTAAAAATTCATCCACAGATAAATCGTAAAACAAGCTGTCAATCCTATGTACTCCTAGTTTATAAAGCACATAACTGGCCACACTGGATCCTCGGCCAACTCCCCATATTACATGATTCTCTCGCATGATGTCAACCAAATAGGCTAGATACTGTAGTAACGGAAATAGATCACGTTCTTGGTATAACAATAGTTCTTGCCCACAGCGTTGTAATTCTGCTTCGTTGCTGCATAAATCCAATACATGTTGTGCTATATCTAGCGTTTTATATTGCTCGGGCATGTGCCAATTGCGCTGTTGTTCCAGATCAAATGCCGGCACTGACACGTTGTCTGCCTGTAGAACCGGATAAGACAATGTGTTGTTGTAATTTTCCACATAGCGTATGACCTGCTCAATGTTGACAGACGGGTCAACCAACATGCCGTTTAAGGAGTCAAGATCTCGTCCTTGCATGACCAAATCGCATACGTCCAATTCTGAAAATATCATTTCACCAAATTTATTCTGTATCATTTCTTTTGAAGTCGGCAAATACCACAATGTTTCCTGACTCAACTTTGGCATCAGTGGGCCAATCTAGTTCTAGTTCATGCCAAGAGCCAGTACGGTTTATGCTTACTATCTTGTCCGATTGCGCCAGGTCTGTATCACAATGCGACAAATCCGCGGTAGTCCACCATTCAGGCTTGACAATATCAGCTGTGTCCTCATCTTCATCGTGCAAGTAAACAAGATTCTCGCCCATGCTACTGCTGATTTCAACGTCGGTTATTACCAAGCGTTGTTCCATGATGGCATTTAATTTATAGTATAGCATGATACCAACCATTTGGTCAAATGGTGGTCCGGGCATGGGTGTAATTTTTAATCCAGCTGACACAAATTGTGAGCACTGTTCAGTCTCGGCTTGATCTATAAAAATGCTACTGTCCAATTCATAATACACAAAATACTTTAATCGCTCAAAGGCTGTGTTTTGATTTACTGGGTCGGCACTGTTGGTATATAGATGTATGCGGGTCACATAGTTGTTCATCTGCAGAGCATTGTTATACCAGACTCCAGCGGTAAAATGCAAAGTTTTTTGTAGTCTTACATTCATGAAATATCTATGATTTCGTCAAAGTTGTTGTCAGGGTCTCGACGTATTTTATCTTGGTATTTGGTTTGATAACTTTCAATGGCCATGCGTAATTGGTCGCAAAGATGTCCGTTGCCAGTGCGATAGGCTATGCCCAGTTTTCGATTTAGTTCGTTTACTTTGTCCAACAGTTCTTGTTCGGTCAAACCGTCAAGGTTAGCAATTAAAGGATGTTCCATACTTTAATTATACAGCCAGTTGACAGTATAGTCAATGATTTTGATTAAGCAAAGGTGCAACCGTTATTACCAATACAATACCATTTGCTGTTGGTATATTGCAAAGTACAACCAGTTCCGATTGTGGTTGCTGGGAAAGTTATAGTACCAGTTCCAGAAGCTTTCCAACCAGCATTGGTCACGGTTACTACCATGGCAGTGACGCTGGCAGTTTGCATGAATGTCTTGATCTGTCCTGCTACGCCAGCCGCTAATGTAGCTGTTCCGTTTGTGGTAAAGTAACTGGTAGTCAGGGCCAAACTAGCAGCACCAGCAGAAGCCAAACTTTCACTGCTATTATTAAATGGCTGTAATGGATTGTTGACTTGATTTACAGCTATGGTAGAACCACTATCAGTAGTACTGAACTCAAAGGTATAAACTCCATCAGCAGCAAAAGTAAAAGTATTACCTGCTTCCCAACCTTGAATACCCTGAGCATTAGTATATGTTCCTGTAAATGTCACACTTTGTCCGGCTGTTACGTCAAGAAATGACACTGCCCAGGTAGCTAGTACGCCACTGGGTATAGCATTAAGATTGCTAAAACTAAAAGAAGTATTTGACTGAGTCATAGTGTCAACTGTGGACAAGTATCCTGCGGTATAACTAATAACTTGAGTGGCTTCAGTTATTGGCCCATATGGATAAATTGCTTGAGTTATTTGGTTTGTCAATGCGTTGTACAACAATTGACCATTCATGTTGTTATCGAGTGTTACTCCGGCCAGGGCCGCTTTTAACACAACATTGGTTTGCAAGGCCGTAATTTCCTGTGCAGCATACTCAAAGTTGGTGCTGGTGTTGGTGAAATTGGTTCTAAACCCTTGCGAGTTATTGTCCTGTCCAGCCACTGGGTACTGGCCGTTAATGTTGTATGGGTTGATCTGACTTGTCATAAATTATCCTAGTTTATTCCGTAATATTTATCAAACTAATTAAGACCCTGTAAAAACCAGGGTTTATGCATAGTAGCTAACGGTCACATATCCTGAGCCGCCGGGTGCGGTGGGCCCTCCGCCATTGGTCCCGGTTGATGCTGCTCCACCTGACGGTGTTAACGGAGCACCGTTTTCTCCTGAATAAGCACCTTCGTCGCCACCAAACTCAACGCCACCTGCTCCGCCATTAAATCCACCTGCACCACCACCACCACCACCACCATCGCCACCGTTGCTCTGGCCATCGCCGCCATAATAGGTACCGTTGTTTCCGGGAGTATTTTGATTGGGACGACCACCGGAGTTAAACCCAGCACCACCACCACCACCACCGCCAGGGGCTACGGCCTGTATTGAATTGTTGATTAAAATCACTGTGCCACCTCCACCACCTCCACCACCACCCGATGCTCCAGAGGGGCCAGCAGATCCACCATTACCTCCCGAAAATCCACCACCGACAATGGTCAAACCAATTGCCCCAGGACCACCTTGATTGATTCCTAGCAATCGTATAGCATGATTACCGGCTGGAATATAAACTGTTGTGGAATATGTTGTAGTGTACCCGTCAATGTTCAATACCAGACCGCCATCAACGTAGATGTATCCATAATTGTCGCAAGAAGCAATAAAGGTATAAACAGCACCAAACGGAAAATTTATAACGACTGTTTGGTCAAAAGTGGGATATTCTTGACTATAATTCCATATACCGTAGGTGTTCAAGAAACCACAATAAGCATTGTTGGTATAACGGAAATTACCCGGAGTTCCTAGCATATTAAGGGTAGACCAATTGACTGACGCTGACGGACCACCAGCGCCACCACTAGCACCACCTGCATTACTTGTACCACCACCGCCACCACCGCCAGTGTAAATTTGAACAGTGTCACCAGGATTGGCTGAGATAGTTCCGCCTGTTAAGAATCCTCCTGGATATCCTGAGTACCCTAGTTGCCCAGCATCACTTCCGCCACCGCCGCCGCCACCGCCAAGCATGGCGTTTACTATGAGGCCTCCAGCAAAACTTGATGGCAACACAAATGTGCCATTTCCAGTATAGGTAAAAGTGTATAATGATAATTTACGGGCACCATAAAAATCGCTTAGTGCGATTGGACCCGAAGTTGGCACGTTAGGCGCATCCGACGTGGACGTTACATACAAGCCATTTTTGTAGTAACTGCCCAGACTGATTGGACTGCCAGGGCCACCAAACTCAGCTTGGATATCTGTAAGAGATATAGTGCCCGATGATGGTACTGCCATTATGGTGTTCCAAACGCAGTCACATTTCCAGTAACTATAAAGTTACCACTAGAGTCCAATGAACCTTTGTTTACTCCATTATAACTAAAATACAGTTTAGATCCGGACGGAATCACACTCCACCCACCTGTGTTGACAATTTGCTGTGCGTTACCTATTCCGGTCAATTGCCGACCGTTACCCAGGAAAAAACTACCGGCAATGTTTCCTGTGGCACTTACTAAACCACCTGTTATAACATTACTTCCAGTTACATTGCCACCAGCACTTACTAAACCACCTGTTATAAAATTACTTCCAGTTACATTGCCACCAGCACTTACAACATTGGCTGTGTTGATATTGCCGCCAGTTACGTTACCTATAGCAGTAACTAACCCGGCAGTATTTACATTGCCGCTAGTTATATTGCCACCTGCTGTTACCAATCCAGTGGTGTTTATATTGCCGCCAGTTACATTGCCACCAGCTGAGAGTACTCCACTTGTCAACAAGTTGCCACCCACAGTGTTGCCAGTTACAGCTAGTACATTGGTTGCTGAGTTGTAGGTAAATGCCGACGATGCACCCAAGTTACCGCTGTTGTTGTATTGAATTTGCGTATTAGAACCATTTGCTGTGATGTTGCCCGAGATATTGCCAAGTAATGTACCAATCAAATAGGCAGCTGTGGCTATGTTGCCAGTGGCTGTTATTTGTCCAGCAGTAGCTATGTTGCCACCAGTTATGTTACCACCAGTTATGTTACCACCAGCTGTTAGCTGACCAGTAGTGTTTACATTGCCACCAGTTATGTTACCAGTGGATGTTATCACGCCACTGGTTACTAAATTGCCACCAGTGATAGTGGCTGTAGCTGAAATTAATCCGCCAGTCAACAAGTTGCCACCAACAGCGTTGCCGGTTACAGTTAAAACATTGGTTGCTGAGTTGTAAGTCAGCGCCGATGATGCACCCAGGTTACCGCTGTTATTGAATTGAATCTGAGTGTTGGAACCATTTGCTGTGATGTTGCCTGCTATGTTACCAAGTAATGTACCAATCAAATAGGCAGCTGTGGCTATGTTGCCAGTGGCTGTTATTTGTCCAGCGGTGGCTATGTTGCCACCAGCAATATTGGCGGTTGCAGTTACAGTACCACCGACAAAATTAGGCGAAACTATATTGGCACCTGTGATGTTTCCTGCGGCTGAAATTAAGCCACCTGCAATGATATTACCAGAAGCACTGACTAATACAGCAGAGACAGCACCGGATGCACTAACCGATCCAGCAGTGACTGAATTTGCAGTTGAAAAACTGCCAGCCACAACAGCACCTGACGCACTTAGGCCAATGGAGGTAATGTTGCCTGAATTTAACAAGTTTCCAGTGGCCACGTTGGCCGCTGTGATATTGCCAGTGGTAATATTGGCCGAATACAAAGTTCCAGATGCAGTCAATCCGTTAACAGTTATGGTACCAGTCACTGACAATGCATCAGCAAACACCGTTACACCTGTGATATTACCTGCACTCACAATGTTACCGGCCAAATTAACAGCACCAGTCACTGAAAGATTACCACCAACTGCAACATTGCCTGTGGCAGTGATGTTTGTTGCTTGATAGTTGTTGCTTATGACGTTTCCTGAACGCATGGTGCCAGACAGCATGGTAGATTGTGCATACAAGGTGTTCCAATAGTTATTGACTGCACCAAGATTTAAACCAGCAACAGTACTGGTAGGTGTTATGGCCAAGTTACTTTGCCAACTGGTGGTCGAGGTGTTATACAACCAAGTTCCTGTGTTAGCTAAACCAGCTATGAGACCGGCGCCGTTTAACTGTGTGGTATTGGCTGTATTGTTGGCTACTTTGATAGTTAGATCATCTGTGGTAATGGTATTTGCATTTAATGTATATGTGGTTCCCTTGACCCATAAATCACCAGTAATCACAGCATTACCGTTGTTAAGATTGTCAATATATAAATTGGTAGCATTGACATTGGCCGTAGTGGTCACATTACCCGAAGCATTTACATTAGAGCTAATGTTTGCTACGCCAGTGATTGCTACGTTGCCAAGCACGCTCAAGCCAGTCAGTCGCCCTACACTGGTGATATTGGCCTGTGCAGCATTGAGCACAGTGTTGGCCACGTTAGATTGATTAGGGATCTGGGCAAAATTCCAGTCAAGTTGGCTGAGTGGAATTGGACCAGTTTGGTCTCCAAAAGTGTATAGTGCCATTAGATTTTCATCCGGTTATAATAAAATGCAACTGTGCTCATAATTTATCCTAAAATAGTACGTTTGGGGAATACTAGATATTTATCGTATTCGGTGGTGTTGGAATACATATCAACTGGAGCCGTAAACTGTAGGCTACCACCATCAAATGTGGTTCCAGATAGTCCTGTAGTGTTTGGAGTACCACTGTCAGTGGTTTGATCACCTAGAACAACAGGATCAAGTGTGCCATAACTCCAGCCTACTACGCCACCTCCATCATCAACCCAGGGCAATATGATAGCTGGATCGAGACTGTTAATCCAACTGGTCTGTAACAGGCTAAAGTCAAATGTAGTTGCGGTTGGATTAAGGCTGGTATAACCTCCGGACACTGTGGGGTTTGGAACGGCCAACCAATACTGGCTAGGAGGGTTGGGAGGGGGGATTCCTGCACTGTTTGGATCAGGATTGATCGGTAACGGATATTCACCTGTATTGGCCACTAAACAAACAAATCTTGTGCTAAAATAAGTGACTTGATCATCTGCATTGTATGCGGTAGTGGGTGACCAAACTGAGACTGACGGATAAGCATCAGTGTTGGTGCTTATGATCACAACTTCAGTTGTGGTACAAGATACCACTGTGTAAATTCCATTGTAGGATGATGGAATAACATTTCTTAACTGTACTCGCTCACTGGTAAATGGCACGATTGGTTGCCAGTACGCGGTGTCGGTTATTGCTATACTTAAGACAGCAGGCACTGTTTGTATGGCCTGATAAAGATTACCGTCATAGTCAACTATGTCCTCAATCAGGTAAGAATTAGTAATTGCCCACGCAGTGGCCAATGTGGGTATTTGAGAATCAAAGCTGATGGCGACTGTGGAACCTGTGGACGTGATATCAGTAATCGTGATGACTGGAGCTTCTACAACTTGCCAATGCTGATCCGCTCGGCTCCAGTTCTTGGTTAGTAAATTATCTAGTTCGTATCTATCCACTTCAAAATCCACTAGATTCAACTTGTTAATACCAAACTGACTTTGAATATTATAAGCAACCTGTCCACTTTGGTCGGGAACCGTATAGGCTATGACCCAGGCAGGTGTGAACCCTAGTACTGATCCGTCTGACTGTTTGCTCAACATCCATCTGGGCAACATAGCACTGGTCTGACCCACTGTATCAATAACTTGATCGCGCATGTTGTCTAGGCTGTTAGGATACACTGTCTGTGTTAACCCTATCTCTGACTCAACCACATAGGGTAAATTAACTGATTTCCCTACGCTTTCTCCTGAGTTGTTGACCAAATCATCAACGACTTCACTATATACCACTTCATAGATCACGTTACCAAGATCGTCTCGGGCCTGGGCTGTTTTAATCTCACCCAGCACTAGATTTTTCCAATAGTGATTTAGGTCTAAACTGTTTACATAGTCATCCAGGATTACAGCAGTCAACCCATAGGCATGATTATAAACAACCCGGCGTGCCACGCCAAAGTTTAGATCATCGCTACGATAAATCAAATCTGGTGGGAATATCTGATCATCTTGTAATAGACTATTTAACAATGCTCGATCATCCAGAGGTGGCATGGCCTGTATATAAAGATTGTCGTAGGGTTCTTCATACACTCGGATTACGGTAATAGTAAAGGTTTGTAATTCATTTACTAATCCATTTGCACTGGTCACCTGCACAGTAAAGGTAAAGGTCAGGTCAAAAGTAGTAGTTCTGCGATCGAATGTGGTAGTTCCACCATCCAGCGCAAAGGTATTAAAGCTGACTCGTCCAACAATATGCCCTGATGGTAACAGTTCTAGGCCTTGCGGTAATAAATTGTATACTGGATCGTCGCCTGTCTCGAGCCCGGCCAATTGATATTCTAACACAAACCCTTCGACGCTGGTTGCTTGCACATACAAGGTACTGGTAGCGCCATTTGCAATGGTGCCTAAGTTGCCGGGGGTGTTCCATACAATGGTAGCCAGCAAGGATCCGATCACAGTCAAACTGTAGGTGTAAGGTGCGCTGAATAGTCCGGGATCAAGATCATCAACTACTTGTACAGTAAAATCGTATGTGGTTATGGTTATTCCGTCATCAGGTATTGATCCATACAACCAACCAGAGTTTGGATCCAGACTCAATCCAAGTCCAGGAGGTAGATCATCTGATACAAAGGTAAACGGATTTCCATCTACGTTTTCTCCAGTGAACTGGAAAGCAAAGTAGTTGCCCGCTCTTACCGAACCAATACTGCCTGCTGGTGTGGTCAATACTGGACTGGTCAAATTGTAAACGTCAGCAGTGATATAAGTGTTGTCGGTGCTGATCACATCAGTGTCGGCACTCATTGCGCTACGAGCATAGATTATTAAATCAAAGGTTCTTAGATCACTATTTTGACCATTGGTGACTTCAAGTGTAAATTGAAATGTAGCAACCAAAGCAGTGGTTGCCGACGCAGCATCAAACCCAAGCCAGTCAAACGGCTGATTGAATAGTACCTCTGACACCAGTCCATAATTATTCCATACCGAAGAAAATTGCAGATCATTGCGGCCGGTCTGTACCCATAAATTGCCAGTGGTGGTGTCTACTACTCCATCGTTAAAACCTGCCAACGGGAAATCCGCGTCTAATGTGGCCTGTGGATCCACTCCTACTGTGGCCACACTGCCAATTTGGGTTATACTTGAATCGAATCCAGTAGGGGTAGCACCAGTGGCTATAGGCGATTGTACCACGCCAGAAATAATACCATTAGTAGAGATTGTTAATCCAGGTGGCAATGCTCCTGATACCAATCTCACTATCTTTTCTCCGTAGATATCAGGATTGTAAGTTTCAATCTGTAAATCAACAATTTGATCTCCAGCAATAAATTCGCCAATCGAACCCGCTGGCGTTACAAAATATGGTTGATTCAGAACTGACACCGTGATACTGAATGTTCGATCAGCCAGGCTAGATCCATTGCGAGCACGTACGGCAAAACGACTGGTAGTGTCAACAGCTACGTCAGCTGGAACTCCGCCAATGGTACTACCAGGTACTCCACCAATTATGCCATTTTCGTCAATTGCTATGCCAGCAGGTAATTGACCTGCAATAACCTCATAGGTAATATTGGCTGGAACATTTGTGATTGTGCCAAATACTGTGACTGGATCCGTGGCAGAATTAGATATGCCAATTGAAGTGGCTGATGTTCGGATTACAGTATAGGTACCGTTATATTCAGCTGGAGCAAACCCTGCTAGTACCACTGTGGTGTTCAAGGGAAATACAATGCTGGATTGTTTGAGTTGCACGCCATTTATTGTAAATGGTGCCCAGAAGGTGTTGATACCAGGAGCCTGACCGCTGTTGGCTAGTAGACAAACAAAATCTAGCCCACTATAATTTACTACATTACCGACCTGGTAGTTTGCTGTGGTGCTCCACCTTAGGGCAAATTGAAATGTTGCAATGCCTCCAGTGGGCCGGACTGCGGTAGGAACTAACGATGTTGTTGGATCCTGGGCTGCTAAAGGAATAGCATAAAAAATACCTTCTGGTATAGTTCCTAAACTACCAGCAGGGGTAATCCAGTATGGTTGACTCATTGTTAAAATCTTCCGACTAAGACTTCAATCACTCCGATATCGCTATCAAATCCTTTTATAGCCTTGCCGATGACAGCACCCGGGTTAGGATTGGCTTCGGCTCTGGCTCGACCAGTACCGTCTGACACCATGAAGTCACCAGCCGCAACTGGCCCCACACAAAAGCATGGTGCACGACCCGCTAACACAAGAGTAACCACATGGTCACCTTCAAGCCCTGAATTCATTGTGTAGGCAGGTGCAGTACTGATTATTCCTGCCAGCATACGATCATTGTCCGTTGTACTCATGGTAACTTCTTGATTGCCACCAAAGCTGACAACTGTGCCAGAAGGATAATCACGATCGGCTAGATAACATTCGGCCAAGTCGGCGTATAATGCTGTAGTAGAAGTACCACTAAATGTGTTTGCAATTAAATTATTTGCATAGATATTACCACTGGCAGAAACAAGTCCGCCAGTATTGATATTTCCACCTTGAATGTTGCCGGTCGCAGTAACACGAGATCCACTAATTAAAAAAAATGTAGTTATATTTCCACCGGTAACATTACCAGTTGCGGTAACACCACTCACGTTTGATATACTGTAACCTTGCCCATTGACATTTGCAGTTAAATTTCCTGAAAAGCCGGTACCAGCAATACCTTGTGTGCCCTGAGTTCCAAGTATGCCTTGTGCTCCAGTATTACCTTGAGTACCTATAGTACCTTGAGCACCTGTTGTTCCTTGTGCTCCAGTATTACCTTGAGTACCTGTAGTACCTTGTGCACCTGTAGTGCCTTGTGCACCTGTAGTGCCTTGCGATCCTAATGATCCATTAAATCCTTGTGCGCCCGTGATGCCTTGAGCACCTGTAGTACCTTGAGCACCTGTAGTGCCTTGAGTACCTGTTGTTCCTTGTGCGCCATCTGTTCCTTGAGTACCGTAAGTTCCTTGAGTACCGTAAGTTCCTTGAGCACCTGTAGTACCTTGTGCTCCAGTAACGCCTTGAATACCTTGAATCCCTTGAATTCCAGAACCTTCTACTGGAGTTCCATTGGCATATTGAAAACCAGCACCAATAATATTGCCCACGGCTGTTACTCGATCTCCTGAAACTATGTTTGCAATGGAAACTAAATTCCCGCCAATGGTATTTCCTTGTGAACTGATAGTTCCAAGTATAGAAAAAACATTTGGACTTCGTGTATAGGTCATGCCAGCATCTGCGCCAACATTACCGTTGCTGTTATATAGTACCTGGGTGTTTGATCCTGCAGCAGTAACATTACCAGTGATATTACCTGCAAAATTGCCTATAAAATAACCCAAAGTTACCACATTGCCTGCGGCTTCTATTTGTCCCTGAGCACTGATATCACCCTGAGTGTAAATATTTCCACCAACAATGTTGCCAGTTACCGTTAAGTTTCCTGTTTGCGCTTCAAATAATTGTGAAAAATTATCGTTGGTTTTTATAAACGCAGTTCGTAATGGATCACCTTGCCCGTCGTTAGCAGATGTTCCTACATCAATATATTGTTGAGCCATAGATACCCGTCCTCTGTAGTGTATTTACCAGAGTTTGGAGGCTATTGAATTCTATATTTAAAACGGATTGAAGCTACTGCCACATCCGCAAGTGGTTTGGGCATTGGGGTTTGTGATCACAAAACTGGCGCCCATGTTATCATTTTTGAAGTCAACTTCAGCACCTTGCAGGTACTGCCCGCTCATGCTGTCTACTAGCAGTTGAACGCCGTTGAGATCCAGAGTCCAGTCATCTTCTCCAATGTCTTCGTCTAGAGTAAAACCGTATTGCATACCCGAACATCCGCCACCTTGCACAAACACACGCAGTTTTAGTGCGGGATTATTTTCTTCATCCAAGATATCTTTTATTCTAGCTACTGCTGATTCACTTAGTGTTATCATAGTCTTTCGTTGCAAACGTTCCAGTTAATTATTCGCCAAATATTGTCTAAATATCTTTCTTTATCCCACTTGTACTCTAATGCCCAGGCATGTTCCCACCAATCAATAAGTACGCATATATCTGTACGAACAGCATGATTTTTTATGGTTTTAATTTCACCGCCAGTGCTTAGATACACCCAACCAGACCCTTCGATCGTCATTGCTACATCCTTAAAGGCAATTTTAAAATCTTCGTAGGTTTTAAATTTCTCATCAATTAATTTTAGCACAGCACCTTTGGGACGATTGGCACCTTTGGGTGCTCGTAATTGTGGGAAGAATTTGTTGTGTAAAAAACTACCAGCTCTATTAAAATCTGGATCGCCTTCGCCGGCGTTGTATCGTTTGGCGTAGCCTTTGGCTAGATGCTCGTAGTGATACTCAATGGTGTCCTCGCTCATGATTGGATCTAGGTCTCTGACACCATAGGGCAAAGGAGTAGTTTCCAACTTGGACGGACGGGTAGTTGCTTCAATCAGATCTATATCTTGTCGAATGTTTGCATGCATATGGTTATTTATGGAATCTGTTTCCAGCCGGTAACCAAAATTTTCAATGTGTTCCCAATCCAATAAATCACTTGCAAAATCTTCATAACTAGCAGTTCCTCCATCCTTTTTGCAAAATCCAAAGTCCGTTGCATAAAATGACAGGTTATGTAGATAAGACAATCGGATCAATTGTTTTAATCCTAGAGCATGATCATGAGTACACATTTGCCACGATTGCCCAACTACCAACCAATTTGCACACTGGGACTCTACATGAGATTCTATATGAAAAACAAAATCCTCATTGGTTACTAAAAAAATACTCGAATTGGGCTTGAGTAAATATTTTTTGAGTAACTCCGAAGTAGTTGTAACAGGGTCAGTAAATGATTTAAAAATATTTGTTATTACTTGATAACGACGTATATCATTGTCGTTATCATCTAATGGTACACCGTTGGCATCTCGATTTGGTTGGCTATATAATGCCAGTGTTTTTGATAAACTTGGATCGTTTGGATCAAATCGAGATCTAGATGGGCTATTTACTATGCAGTTAAATTTGTATTTTTGTAACTGATCAATTAGATTCACGTAAAATATTTCAGTAAAAAACTTATGTGTAGGAGGTTCCCAACAGTCCAATAGTATAAGCCCGCGAATGTCAGGTATATTTGAAGATTGTGACGTGATCATCTTAGGACCAGTATCTATATACTCAACGCATTGTCGTAGATGGGTTGCCATAATTCACAAGCAGCATTATGGGCATCTTCTAGCGGATGCAACGTGTCTGTTATAAAAAACCCTTGGTCTCGACTCCAGTCAACAAAATTTTTACCTTCAAACGATTGCATTTCTGGGTGGACTAGATTTTGTAATTGCTGTACATAATCAGGCGCATGGTATTCGGTATTAAACAAATGATTATCCATGTATGTTTGTATATTTAAAATACCCTGACTTTTCAGATATGATTGGGTTGCATAAATGGTCTGTAGATTCCTGAACTTGTTCCATAACAAACTGCTGTTGGCACGGTCATGATAAAATTCAATCAAGTCTTCAGCTTCAGTCTGATCCACCAAATGTTTTAATTTGTCAGGGACGCAGGTAGGACCTAGTGTGATCCAAGTTTCATGTTCAGTAATATAAAAATCCCAACGACTTGTCCAAGTCCAATTGATTACGGCCAAGGTATCGACATGAGAGTGATTGGCAAAATAGCTGTATATTTGACGAGCGATATGATCGTTACCACATCCAGGAACCGCACAGGTCTGATAGGCAACATTTAAATTATCAGCCGCAGTACCAATCCAGGCTTTTGATCCAGACCTGTTATTTTTTAGTTCGCTACCAAAAACAAAACTATCTCCGAAAGAAATTATTTTTTTATTTTGCATTGACATAAGTATTGTTGTCTATTTATTAGCATCAACTTTGTAAGTAAAAATATCAGTCATGACTACGCTTATTACATTTGGTTCTAGCCCGGTGATGGGCAAAACCAGTTTCCCCAGCATCATTGCTCAACGATTAGGATATGATCATGTGGATTGTGGTCGTCCTGCTACATCAAACAGCAAAATAGCAAGAAAAATTTTAAGTTACAAAAATTATACAGATTCTGTCGTTGTAGCGGCATGGAGTAGTACTGTGCGACACGAATTTAGAACTGAGCATGGATGGAAAGGTATTGACATAGCCAGGTACAAAAAAGATTCTGGGTTATTTGAAGATCATTGGTTCAATGGGCCGGGAAATTGGGAATATACCGGAGTGGCAACTGCTCTTAAAGAAATATCAATAGCTCAAACTTTTTTATTGTCAAACCAAATCCCTTATCTATTTGTATTTGATATGAATGAAATAATTGACAGTTTTTTATTTAAAAATCCTGATGATTATCTTGGGTCAATGATTAACATGATAGATTGGAACCGATTTGTGCTATTTGATAATAATGGGTTTAAAAATTGGGCAAGAAAAAATAATTTTGAATTTAAAGATGCCACTCATCCCGCAGATAGTACACATCGATTAGCAGCAGATTATATTCTAGAACGTTTTAAATTTTAATCATCTACGGCGTGTTATACGACCGCGGGTGAGATCATAAGGACTGAATTCCAGTTCTACTGTGTCACCGGCAAGTACTTTGATATTGTGCTGACGCATACGTCCATTAAGGCTGGCCAATACGGGCTTGTCAAAATGTGCTATTTTTATTCGGTAGGTAGTGTTGGGTAGAACTTCTTCTACGATACCTTCCATTTTTATCGCTTCTTCTTTGGCCAACTGTGATCGATCTCCTTTTTAGCGTCGCATCTTACTTATGTCAATGGCTTCTTCGTCGCTAAAGATCGGCACAGCATTTGACTTGTGCATGGTACCTATGCCTTTGACCTTGGTACCAGTGTAGGTCTTGTCGGCACCTTTGGTACAGGCCACCCAACCAGTGTCCAGACTCTTGATCACGGGTGTTTCACGTCCGGGCGGTATCCTTGGGCTGGTAGTTAGTAAACCCGTATGCTTTGGCTCAGGACGACTGTTACCACTGAATTTGGGAGCCATCTTTTTGATAGCACCCAGCTTGACTTCCCACTCGGCTTGCAGTTGTTGTGCTTTCTTTTTTGCTTCGGCACTGGCCCATTTACGTGGACCTTTTTTCTTGCCTGTGGTGCTTAGCCATGGACCTTCTAGATGCATACTCATTTGGTATCCTCTTCTCCCCAACCGGTAAAACAGTAATGGTCAAGATATGTGTGTCGTGATAAAAAATCTTCGTGTGTTGCTACTCTAATGTGTTCATCGCCGCGGTGCTTGTACTCAACCATGATGCCATATATCCGTTGGGTATACACCAGACGACCTTGCTGATCTTGATAAATTTGATTGGATAACAATCGTATTTTCTTAGTCATACTACTATTATAACGCAACGGCCATTTGGTGTCAACCGATTTATTTGAACAGGATCATGGCCATGATCACGGCCTGTACCACAAAACCCACGCCAATAGTGACAGTATTCAGGGTGTCTTTTAAGACTACAGCACGACTGAACAATAATACCAGGCCAGCCCAGGTAAACATCACGATATCTATGTTTGGAGTACGGTCACTTAGTCCAGTCATCAATGCCAACAAGGTTGGTATGGTAGCACAATGCAACACAATAGCAGTCAGCCATTGCAGGGTTTCAGCAGAAACCTTGGGCAGTTGTATATTCAACCAGGCAGTTGTATTTTTTAAGAATTGGTCTAGTTTCATGATCATATTTTGCTTTCTGAATAGAAAATGTGGCGACCTATCTTGGCCACCTGGGGTTTGCCCCATCTGGGGTTTACATAATCAGCATGGAAATACAAAGCTGATCTCAAGCTGGGCAATCTAAATCCTTCGAATAGGACCTGTTTGGCCACTTCTTCGCTTTCACGCCATCTTGCTGGATGTATGGGTTTGATCTTGCTGCTTCCGTCGCAGAACCAGCTAAACTGGCAAACCAACTTTTCGTATATGATATTTTTTTGGTAGACCACACCACAGATATCTGGAGCAAAGCGACCAGAGTCCACACGGTTCATGGTTACCTGTGCCACTGCCACTTTGCCTTCAAACGGCTCAGATCCGGCTTCCCAATAGATATTCTTGGTCAAGCAATTCAATTGCCTGGTGCGTTCGGCCACAGAGATGACTGCCGGCGATTGTTCTGCAGCCTGTTCTCTAAGTTGTGATAATTTGGTATTGGTCACAGTTACAACCACAGCGGCAACTGCCAAGAAGCCACCAATTTTTAAAACTGCATTACTAATTTGCTGTACTAGCATATTCGAATTTTTCAATTCATTCTCCTTGGAACCAGACTGGGTTCTCCAGCGGAAGTGTCCAGGATGGACCAGCTTGACAAAAGATAGGAAACAATACAGTCTGTGAGACATCGGGCCTTCATGGCCAACTGTTCCTGGACTAGACTCGTGTCCGATACCTTGTAGTGAGTCACGTCAATTCCGGTTGTCAACGAAGAGACTTTCCGACGGTCTCTTTCGAACAGTACAGGCGACTTGGACAAAGCCCCCTGCCTGGTGCGTAACCCCTTGTTTGTATTCCGGCATGGGTCCAACCGGTTTGGTGCAAATCTAGATTGTAATCTTCCGCTAAACAAATAAATGTTAGCCAGGTTGTGTTTTTTGCACTCACAAATACTTAGTGTTGGGTGCCAACTTGGGCTAAAAATACAGTGTTTTTGAGCCATTTTTACCGTTATATACCAAGTTTATAATATATTATTATAACACGGTATCCATTAACGGTCAATCAATAATGGGCGGTGGCATGGCCTTGAGTTTGGCCCACATATCACCTTGTTCTTTTACTTTCTTTTCTAGTTTGCGATACTGATCACCCAGTTCACGCAGTTGATCCCATTCTGTTTCCAACTCAGGGTTTGGTACCAGAATATTCAATCTATCCTGGATGGTGGTCAACATATCCATCAAGCTGACACCGTTGATTCGGATATCAGCGTTTTCGCCCTTTAAATCAATCGTGGAGCTGACGTTGTTATCATCACGAATGCTCCAGTTGGGCGAGGCGCTGGTAAAAGTATAAGGACTTGTATAGTTCAATCCAGTGCCAACACCTGATATAGTGACATTGCCAGTACCGCTTGGCACAGTCGACTTCCAAGTGTGACCGGGGAGGCTAATCGAATGTGCAGGTGAATGCGGATAGTTTATACCTGTATAATCACCCAACTTTATCTCAACAGCCTCTTCAGTGCTTAACTCTTGCATCCGCTTGAGTATGCCAGATAAGTCTATGTCAGCCATGCTTACTTGGCCGGAGTTAGGGCTTCTTTTTCTGCTGTGATTTCTTTACGGCGTTCTTTGATGGCCTTGCTCATTTCTTGTAGGGCTTTTCTAGCTCTAGCGGCCGCGGCTTTTACGCCCTTGCCTGTGAATTTTTCGTTTTCTGCGATGTATGTGTCAAATGCTGTTTTTAATGCGTCGTGATTGCTCATGTTACGTCCTTGTGATTATTACTACGTCAACGCCTTCACTTATGGCTTGATTTAACAAGCTGTCATAAGTTACCGGATTCCAGAGTAAGCGTTGGACTCTGCATCCTGAAAAAAATGTTTCTAGTGCTTGATCTTGGGCAAACACATGATCATGATCGCTACTGCCCGCAGCCACCAAGGCCTCATGTAGTTCATAAATTGCCACTCTGCGGTCACGGTCAACAATGTATTCTTTCATATGTTTAATTATACAGGTTTTACAGGCATTGTCAAGAACTATCTAGAGATTGATATGTCGTTTTGCCCAATTGTCCCAGATGGATATGTTGTTCCAACCATGTGTCCAGGTGACCATGAATGTGCTGAGAGTGTTCTGATCATAGATATACATGTGATTTTCATCCACTCTAGTCTGGCTGTTTCGATTAGCATTGGCCCAGGCTGTGAGCAGTCGACGAGCCTGCGCATCTCGCACGGTCACAGTGTACAGCACTTCAGTGGTGCGAAAAGAAGGAATAGTCATTAATGCAAAGGTTGATCGTGGTATCTGGGCTGGGTCATTTGGTGCATGTAACGAGCAAAATCTTCATCCATAATCACTCGTTCTTCGTCATGCTGGCTGGCTACTGTGTCAGACATGCCAAGGATGCGCATGAGTCCACCCATGTGTATTTCCGTGATGCCTTGGTTATACAGCACCAGCATCAGGCGATAAATTGCTACCTGGATAAGGGGGTCTAGAACAGAGTGATCGGACATACAATTAGTTATGCCGAATAAAGGATTATAAAGAAGTTTGGTTGCGGAAAGTGAGAGTCAAACCCAATGTCTTCAGCTTATGAGACTGACGAGTAAACCGTTTCTCTCTTCCGCATAGATATATTGAAGTACACTCTGTTACATGTCACCTCTCCGCGTGTGAGGTCGAATATACTTCGATATAGCCTGCTTAGTTGTATTGTCTTGTTATGGATAGCGTTCACCCGCTATCGTTTGCTTTTAACGCTAACCGCTTATACGGAACACCCGTCGATGTTGATTTCCGTTTTCGCTTTGACAACTCGTGTACTTTAATAGTCGACATCCAGTACAGTGAGAGTGCATTACCCTGGTCACAGGGTTTTTCCAAAACAATACAACTAAGCAGGGGCCGGAGCCCCAATGCTGATTAAGCTTCTACTACAGGAGCCGTAACAGCCTTTGCTGTTGTAGCCTTACCTGAAACCTTGATCTCGCCTTTCTTGGCGATCTTGGTTTTTTCTGCCAACTTGTTGGCTACTGCATAGCCAGCATCACCAGTGACACCTTGCTCTTGCAAATACTGAAGAGCCTGGAGCTTGGTCATGGGCTTTGGTAGCTCTACCAAGTTAATATCAGTACATCCGTTCTTGTTCAAAATCTTGATACGGGCTACTAAATCGTTAGCAAATCTTGCTTTAGTCACGCCGTGTTGTGTTGCTGTACCTGCTATTGTAAATAACTTTTCCATCTTGTGTTGCCTTTCTAGGTTGCCTATCTAAGTTTAAAATAATGCTAATTTCTTAGCATATTCATATTATAGCTGATTGAGCATTTGCTGTCAACCATTTTATGAATTCTGGTTGTCCAAATTGTGTTCAAAATAATTGCATCACAATCAAGACAAATATTGCTACCAAAAGTAATGAAGCAATTGATTCAATCACTAACAAAAGTAACGAAGCAACTAATCCAATCATTTGGTCACCGATCTAACTATGGCTTGGGTTTGGTCTACCCCTTGGTCCACGTAACGGATTACACCCGAAACACCAACGGTGGCCAACAGAATACCTACCATTACTCCTACGATAAAGTTCATGCTACTGCCTCCTGTTCTAGTACCTTAACACGATTCAAACGACTCATGCGATTGTCAAAGCCTTTGACTGTGCCTACGATGTCCAAGTTAGTTCCAGGTTTGACCTGCTCGCGATACGCAAACGTCACGGCACGATTGGCCTGGTCAATAGCCCGGGTATACCAGCAATCCCATTGTCTGCTGTAAAAACTCTCAACCACTTCGACTGACAAGTTCACACGACCAGCACCTACCGCAACATCTTCGCATTCGCTTAGTCGATCTTTTACCTGATCACGTGCCAAGGTCTTGGTATAGCTGTTTGGAAAACTGGACAACACAGCCAAATCATAGGCAGTGGTGATGGTTTCCAACGGACAGATACGAGCCTGTAGCGCATGCCATTCAGTAAGGGTTTCACCTTTCAACAGGCGTAGACTGATTTCAGATCCCAGGCGCTGACGACATGCTGTGGCCAACTCGTGATCCAGATCGACGATCTGTTCCGGTGTCTGGGTCAAGATTTCCAGCATGATCTCCTTGTTGGGTCTGACATTTTCGCCGTCATTGATCTTGATGTACCTATTACCATTGATCCTGAATGCCGCTTGTGCCGCGGCCCAGGCCTGTTCAGCTGGTATACTATAAGTGGGTTTGGGTTGTCTTTTCATCTTAGCCAGATATAAAGTGGACGGTCTTGATCTTGTTGGTCAGACCATTGGTTGTATTCTTGCTGGAACTCGAGCTGTTCCGCAACAGTCATTTCATACTCAACTGGAACGGATTCGTCGCTCTGTATGTCTTCTGTGATCATTATGCAAACTCCAATAGGTTGGCAGGAACATTGTAACGACCTTGTGGAGTCAATACTATAACATTTTTGATCTTGACTCGATCTACCGTGCCACGGAATACTGCCCCAGTCTTGGGATTGGTAAACTTTACACTATCGCCCTTGACACATGAGCGTATCTGGCGTTGGGCCAACTGGGCTCGGGCAAATTTCAAGGCCTGAGCAATTCCGTCAAGTTCGCTCACAGTATAATTACCACTGATAATAGCACCACGGATGTCAAATTCATTTATCATTATTGGTCTCCCATTCGGTCTAAGATTTCTTCTTGCACTAATTTATTGCAAGAAT
>Ga0114967_10000512_pt1 | contig 33298 bp, 23 predicted proteins | sample M_130628_MF_Meta_FD_92639 | JGI IMG/M metagenome (GOLD analysis project Ga0114967, IMG submission 92639) | Freshwater microbial communities from Lake Montjoie, Canada to study carbon cycling - M_130628_MF_MetaG | ecosystem: Environmental > Aquatic > Freshwater > Lake | place: Lake Montjoie...
CGTTACGGGTTCGCATTGGGCATTGAACCCCAAAGGCGATTATGATTTTACGCTCATGCCCTTGACCACCATCCTGTTTTTGTTTGATAATCAACCTGATTTGCTTTACCCCAAAACAAAAGAGCATTTGATAAACACATTGCTCACCGAAGAAGGTGGTAAATACCGACGAGCCACACCCCGTACTTTAGGTTTATTGGCCGATACCGAAAATCATATTTTGATGACTGAAGGTTCTCGTTATCTAAAAAATCGTTGGAAAATGCTTCACGGAACTTCGTCGCCCACCTATGACAATGTTGCAAATGGCATGGAAGTTAAGATTTTGGCGTATTTAAACCGTATGAAAACCAATGGTTTGTATGAATATAATTCTATTCCTTATATTGGTTACACTATCGCTGCATTGCTCAATTTAGAGGCTTTTGCTTCTGAAAAAGTAAGTGCTGAAGCCCGCAATGTATTGGATTACATGAATTGGACTTATGCTTTGGGAACTTACAAATTAAGGCATTATCCACCCATGCGTAGGCGTTATGAAAAAGCTAAAATTCAAGAATTAACCACTGACTATCAGTCACTTTTTGTCAAAGCTTGGTTGAGTTATGCACCCATAGAGCCCTTTAATGCGGATATTTCAAACGCAGAGGTACACGCCTTGGTGGGTTCGTGCATGCCATATCGACCTGCAGATAAGGTTGTAGAAGTCATTTTTAACAAAGGAAATGGTTATTTCGTAAAATTAGGTCACGGCAAAAAATCTTGTCCAGAAATATTCACGGCGGGCCAGCACTTTTTGCTTTCAGCAGGCGGAGCCAATCAAGGTAAAAACTCACTGGTTATAGCACGACCAACCACACTTTTTCTAAATGATAATGCTCAAAAGCTACCCGAAACCTTTCATTTGAAAGGAAAAGAGGATGATTTTATGAAATGGAATAATACGGGTGTTTATAAAAACTTTGCCTGTGCTTCGGGAAAAGTATTTGTACCTGAAGCTTTTAAGCCTATTTTGGAAAGAAATAATTGGGCGATTTACTCTGGAAAAAACAATGTCAAAATCGTAGTTTACGATGCCGAAAATATAGGTTTGATGCTAATTTTTGAAGACATGAAAGCTGAAGAATTATTGGCAAATCTTGAAAAATTTAATCCGATTGATGAGAAATTAAAAACCCAATTTCAATTCTCAGATGGTCAAATCATCACTTACGATGTCAATGCCCCTCTACATAAATGGGTTATAAAAACTATTGATGGAAAATCGGTAGAAAGAGATTTTAGTAAATGGGCATTGATAAATTATGAATCTAGCATTTTAAAATAAAAGATTAATATGAAAAGAGTGAAAGGCATTTTCCTATTTTTAATTTTTATAAGCAGTCTTGCTTATGCCCAAGAAACAGTTTCTTGGAAAGTCAGCATTGAAGTTGCTCCAGAAATGAGACAATCTTTTATCAAAGGTGGAAGATTAATTTTACACGTAACCAAACAACATGAACGAGAACCACGCCTTCGTTCAGAAATTACCTTTGGTATAACTCCTCAAAATTGGGAGGCTAATTTGCCATTTATTTTTGACTCAAAAGCTGAAAATGTTTTAAATATTGGCTTGGATAAATTAAAACCAAATTCGTCGGAAAAGTATTATTTTCAGGTTGTTTACAAGCAAAATGTTGATGATGGGCAAGAAAATGTAGCTGGAAATTTGTATAGCAATATCGATTCTGTTTATTTTGCTAACACGCTGCAACTTAAATTAACATTAAACAAAATCATTCCTCAAACTCCCATTTTGAAGCATGATTTTGTTAAAACGGTTGAGATAAAAAGTAAACTTCTTTCTGATTTTTCGGAAAGGCCTCGTTTTTTGAAGGCAGCCATTTTATTACCATCAAGTTATTTTGAAAATCCTGATAAAACCTACCCGATTTGTTACCGAGCGGCGGGTTTGAACGGGCGTTATTCTGCCATCAATGCTTTGATAAATAATAAAGATTTTACAGAGTGGTGGTTTACCAAAACAGCACCCCAAATCATCTATGTCTTTCTTGATTCGCAAGGCCCTTATGGTGATACCTATCAAGTTGACTCAGAAAACAATGGGCCTTGTGGCAAAGCTTTGACAGAAGAGTTAATTCCTGAAATTGAAAAACAATTTCGCTATAAACCCGAATCTAAAATGCGTTTCTTGACGGGTAATTCTACTGGAGGATGGGTGTCGTTGGGTTTACAAATTCTTTATCCCGATTTCTTTGATGGCACATGGTCTTACAGTCCTGACCCCGTTGATTTTGAGCATTATGGATTGATAAATATTTACGAAGATGAGTCCATTTTTTATAATCGTTATGGCTACTTACAACCTGGCCGAAGAACAATTTATGGCGAACCCACCCTATCAATGAAAGAATGGATTGCGGGTGAAAATCTCAACAGTCGCACGGGCGACTACTTGGTTTCTGGAGGGCAATTTGGAGCATACAATGCGGTTTTTGGACCAAAAGGAAAATACGGACTGCCCTCTTTGATGTTTGACCCAAACACTGGCAAAATTGACCACAGCATTGCAAAAAAATGGGAAAAATATGATTTGAAGAAGGTTTTAGAAAAAAATTGGTCAACACTTGGTCCTAAATTACAAGGAAAAATATGGATTTGGATGGGCGATATGGATGGACTATATTCAAATGTAGCTACGAGGTTTTTACAGAAATATTTAGATAAAACAGAAAATCCAAAATCTGACGCAAAGATTTCATTTACGGCAATGGCTGGACATGGACAAGAATGGAGCGATAAGGCAGTTTTGACTTTGATTGCCGAGAAAGTTGCTAAAAAATAAACCTGATTGAAACTACCAAAATGATTTAAAACGTAAAAAATTGTAGTTTAAAGCATCACCATGTCGTGACAATTATTAGATAAATGTAAAAGCTCAAAATATAAAGTTTATTGTAAAATATTAGTTTTTCATCAGCCATTATAAATTCCTAAAAATTATGAAAAAAACTATCCTTATTCTCGTGAGTTTCTGTTTTTTAATAGTAGGATTTACAGATAATGCCGTTGAAAAACAACAACCAAACATACTTTTTATTCCTATTGATGATTTACGCCCTGACTTTGAAACGTACGGAAATGCGGCAATAAAAACACCTAATATCACTCGAATAGCAAATAAAGGAGTAACTTTTACTAGAGCTTATTGTCAGCAGGCGGTATGTAACCCATCGAGGGCGAGCCTATTAACAGGCTTACGTCCGGATGATTTGCAGGTGTGGGATTTGCAAACACCCTTTCGTAAAAACAGACCAAACGTTATAACTATACCTCAATATTTCAAGCAAAATGGCTATACAACTATAGGATTAGGCAAGGCATTTCATAATATATTTCCTGATAGCCTTTCGTGGACAAAAGATGTTTACATAAAAAATTATCCGTTTGACCCCGATGCCATGTATTTCAGCGAGGAAAACTTGAAAATTATTGAAACAAAAAAACAAAAATTTATCGCTGAAAATAATCAAACACGCATTGATAAATACGGAATTTGGTACATAAAAGCCAATGCAACCGAAAAGGCAACCGTTTCAGACGATGCCTATTACGATGGCGTACAAACCACCGAAGCCATCCGACAAATGCAACAATTGAAAGACAAAGGCAAACCATTTTTCCTATCTGTTGGCTATTACAAACCGCATTTGCCATTTAATGCACCAAAAAAATATTGGGCTTTATACGATAGAAATAAAATTCAACTATCTGATAATCAATATATACCAAAAGGAAGCCCTGTATTTGCCGTTCATGGTGACCAAGAATTACGCTCTTACGATGATTTCAAAGATTTACCTAAACCGACAGATGGTACACTTTCGAAAACTCGTCAGCGGGAATTGCTGCATGGCTACTACGCTTGCGTATCGTACATAGACGCACAAATTGGAAGACTTGTTGATGCTTTGGAGACTTTAGGTTTGGCAGAAAACACGGTTATAGTTTTGTGGGGTGACCACGGCTGGAAATTGGGAGAACACAACAGTTGGGCGAAGCAAAGCAATTATGAAATTGATACGCGTGTCCCCTTGATTGTTTCGGGCAAAGGTATCAAAGCTAAAGGTCAAAAATCGGCATCCTTGGTAGAATTTGTTGATGTTTTTCCATCATTATGTGAACTTTCAAGTTTGCCAATTCCTAAAAATTTAGCTGGTAAAAGTTTCTACTCAACACTTCAAAATTCCAAAAATAGAACGAAAGATGCTGCATTTAGTCAGTTTTTATTAGGAAGATTTCCAAAAAAACAAGTTTCTGTTGATGAAAAAATGGGCTATGCGATACGCACAGATAAATATCGGTATGTTGAATGGTACAATTGGAAAAATGATAAGCGTGGTAAATATCTAAGCAATGAATTATTTGACCATATAAAAGACTCAAAAGAGAATGAAAATATTGCACAAAATACAAGTAATCAACTGATTATTAAGGATTTGAAAAAGAAATTATTAGAAACATTTAAAAATAGTCGTTAGTTAAAAATATTATATTCCAATATAAAAAAGTGGCATTTTAGATTTGAATCCAGTCAATTATGAAAGTAAATGATAAATTAAAAACGCTAAGTTTTTATGGATAAATACACCAACTCCTCTGATTCAAAAAGTTTTGGGCTTGGAAAAATGTAAAAACCAATAATCTTAACAGTAAGCATATAATCAATAAAATAATTATCAAAATGAATAGATTTGTTTTAATTCTCCTAATATCTTGTCTTTATCAAATAAGCCTTTTTGCACAAAAGCCACAGGTAATTTGGTTAGATGATTTGCCAATTAAGTCATTTTCGGAAGGAATTCCTTCAGTTTTGGCCAAAACAAATGCAGGTGGTGATTCTATTCGTATGAATGGAAAACTTTTTAAACATGGTATTGGTGTAAGTTCAACTAGTGTTTTGTCATTCTTCTTAGATGGCCATGCAACCGAATTTTCAGCAATAGTTGGCGTGGATGATAAAGGAGTGAAAGATTTACCACTCAAATTTTATGTAATTGGTGATAGAAAAGTTTTGTTTGAAAGTGGTGAAATGAATTTAGGTGATAAACCAAAAAACGTAAAAGTCAATTTGACAGGGATTAAACGTTTAGGGCTTTTGGTAACTATCGAAGAAAAAGGATTTAATAGGTCTTATTCAAATTGGGTAAATGCAAAATTTGAAATGAAAGATGATTTTATTCCTAAAAATACGCCTAATGTTGATGAAAAATATATTTTAACTCCTCCACCTGAAAAAAAACCTAAAATCAATTCACCAAAACTTTTTGGGGCAAGACCCAATAATCCTTTCCTATATACGATTGCTGCTACTGGCGAACGCCCGATGAGTTTTTTGGCAAAAAACCTACCACAAGGTCTTTCAGTTGATACAAAAACTGGGCTAATTATTGGAAAAGTGGCTAAAAAAGGCACTTATTTAAGTGAAACAACGGCTAAAAATGCCTTCGGTGAGGCCACAAAAGAATTAAAAATTATCATCGGCGATACCATAGCACTCACTCCCCCAATAGGGTGGAATGGGTGGAATTCTTGGGCAAGAAACATTGACCGAGAAAAAGTAATAGCCTCAGCCGATGCTTTTGTAAATATGGGACTCAACCAACATGGTTGGACATATATCAACATTGATGATGCTTGGCAAGGCCAACGAGGAGGAAATTTTAATGCTATTCAGCCCAACGAGAAGTTTCCAAATTTTAAGGAAATGGCAGATTATATTCATGGTTTGGGTTTAAAACTTGGGGTTTATTCTACGCCAATGATAACAAGTTATGCGGGATACATAGGCGGTACATCAGATTTTGCCGACGGAAAAATAACAGATTACATTAAGAAAAATAAGCGAGACTTTCGCTATGTCGGAAAATACCGTTTTGAAGAAAACGATGCCAAACAAATGGCTGAATGGGGAGTAGATTATTTAAAATACGATTGGAGAATCGAAGTACCATCGACCGAAAGGATGTCGTCAGCCCTAAAAAATTCGGGACGAGATATTATTTACAGTATTTCAAATTCTGCCCCATTTGCAAATGTAAAAGATTGGGTAAGATTGACAAATACTTACCGCACAGGCCCAGATATTCGAGATTCTTGGCTAAGTCTTTATGTTTCTGCATTTACACTTGATAAATGGAGTCCTTACGGTGGACAAGGGCATTGGCTGGACCCTGATATGATGATTTTAGGAAATGTTACGACTGGCTCTGAACTTCATCCAACCCGCCTAACCCCCGACGAGCAATATAGTCATGTAAGTCTATTTAGCTTACTATCAGCACCTTTGCTGATTGGTTGCCCGATTGAACAATTAGATGCTTTTACCCTCAACTTATTGACAAATGACGAAGTAATTGAAATTAATCAAGACCCTTTGGGTAAGCCTGCCAGACTTTTAACTGATGAAAATGGTGTACAGATTTGGGCAAAACCTTTGGAAGACGGCTCGATTTCAGTTGGATTATTTAATATTGCCAATTTTGCTAAAACGCCCGAAACATATTTTCGTTGGGGCGATGAAAAAGCTAAGAATTATACTTTTGATTTTACCAAAATTGGCTTAAAAGGCAAATATAAGTTAAGAGATGTTTGGCGTCAAAAAGACTTAGGAACGTTTAATGGTTCATTCAATACTGAAATTCGCCATCACGGAGTTGTAATGTTGCGAATGTTTCCTGTCAAATAAATTGAAAATATTTTTGAAATAAAAACTTTGATTTAAGCGGTTTGTGTGATAAAACCCTACTTTTTTTCTTTATAATATTAACTTAGCAGTATTTTCTATGAATAAAACAATACTAATCCTATATCTTCTCGTAGAATTTATATCATCAACATGCTTGGCTCAACAAAGTACTTCTGTAAAATTAAATGTTGATTGGCCTAAATTTATGGCTCAGCATGATTTGGTATGGAATAAACTGCCTGCTGATTATTTTGAAGGAGCATTTATTGGCAATGGCCTATTAGGGGCAATTATTTTCAAAGACGATATTGAAGCAAACTCTTTACGTTTTGAAATCGGAAGGACGGATGTCTATGACCATAGAACGAAAGGTTCAAGTGCTTATGAAACTAGTAGATTACCAATAGGACAATTGCTACTAACGCCCATGGGAGAAATTACGAAATCTTATTTTCGTTGCGACCTGTGGAATGCTGAAATCAGAGGAGAATTAACCACTTCATTAGGTAGTATTTCGTTTCGTTGTTTTGTTCCATCAGATGATGAATTAATAGTTTTAAATATAAAAACCACAGGTGGTGAAAAGGCTGTAAAAATAAAGTTTCGGCCTCAATTGGCTCAAAGTGCAAGATATATTGCCAAGCGTGCAATGGGTTTAGAGCTGAATGTTCCTTATGTTCAAAATCCACCATTTTTGGTCGAAAGTCATAATGGTATTGAAACAGTGACCCAACCATTATTGATGGGTGATGACTATGCCACTTCGTGGAGTGACGATACAAACGCTGATGGTTCTCGAACTGTTTTGTTATCAGTCGCCAACCGATGGGGGAAATATAGAAAGCCTGCCTCTGGGTCAGCAATTGATGCCATTGCTACCATCAAAGCTGGACAAAAAAAATCAATTTCAGAATTAGAAAAATCACATCGGAAATGGTGGCATAATTATTACCCTACAAGTTTTGCTACTTTTCCAGATGCTCATTTAGAGAGTTTTTATTGGATTCAACTCTACAAATTAGGTAGTGCAACCCATCCCAATCGTCCTGTCATTGACCTTTTAGGGCCCTGGTTTAAACCTACCTCATGGCCAATGTTATGGATGAATCTCAATGTGCAGCTTACTTATTTTACTTTTGGAATTACCAATCATCTTGATTTAGAAAGTAATCTATATCAATTACTCGAAAGGCACCAAGACCAAATGATTACGAATGTCCCACCGGAATTTCAAGCAGATTGTGCAGGAATAAGAAATCCTGTTGCTTATGATGATTTGTATGCACCTTTGTTTTTGTCAGACGATAAAAATAATGATAAAGAATTGAATATCATCGTTTTGCCTTGGCTTATGCAGATGTATTATCTCCATAATCAGCGAAGTATGAATGAAAAACAATTGAGAGATTCTATATATCCGCTCATGCGACGAGCCTTCAATGTCTATATGCGAATATTATATTTGGGCGAAGATGGACTTTACCATATTCCTTATACTTATTCAGACGAATACGGCAATGCCAAAGAAACAAGTCTAAATATAGCATTGGCACGTTGGGGTTTTAAAACTTTAATCGCTACTGCCGAACGTTTAAAAATTGAAGAGCCATTGCTCCCACGTTGGAAAGAAATGCTTTCCAAAATGCAAGATTATAATATTAATGAAAATGGAATAATGATTGGCAAAAATGTTCCTTTTGACAAGCCTCATCGACATTATAGCCATCTTTTTGCTATTTTCCCGCTTTTTGACATGAATATTGAAACCGAAACCGAGCGAATTTCGATGATGAAAAAATCTATTCAACACTTTACCGATTTAGATGGTGATAACTGCATATATAAATTTTCAGGTGCGTCTTCATTATGGGCAGCTGTTGGCGAAGGCGATAATGCTTTAAAATGGCTCGAGCGGTCGCTTGAATTACTTCCTCGATTTGCTGAACCTCCAGCACCTAAACGCACACCAACGGCTACGCCCAATACGTTTTACAGCGAAAGAGAAAATCCAACTTTTGAATCACCAGTTTCAGCTTCAAGAAGTATGTTAGACATGTATTTGCAAGATTGGGGTGGCAAAATCCGTGTTTTCCCAGCAATGCCCTCTACTTGGGAAGAAGCTAGTTTTTATAATTTAAGAACCGAAGGTGCATTTTTGATAAGTGCTGTGCGAAAAGAGGGAAAAACCAAATTTATGAAAATAGAAAGTTTAGCAGGTGAACCTTGCGTCATTAAAGCCGATTTTGAAGGTGATTTAAAAATAGTTGCTCCAAAATCTGTTAAAATAAAACGCCAAGCAGGTTTCATTGAACTAAATTTAAAAAAAGGGCAATCTGCCATGATATATACGGGTAAAAGGCCAAATACTTTCGAAATATCTCCTTTGCCAGTAAAAAAAGAGGAGAGGAACAGTTGGGGTATGAAAATGAATTAACTTATTAAGTCAATGAAAAATAACAGAAATAGAATTTCTTTTTTTAGCCTTTTAATAGGATTAACCGTATTAATAGGTCTATTGGCTTTGACCAATAAGCAAGCAATCTCTAACCGCCCTAACATCATTATCATCATGGCCGATGATATGGGTTTTTCGGATATTGGTTGCTATGGCAGCGAAATAAGCACTCCTAATCTTGATAAATTAGCGGCAAATGGTCTTAAACTACGTAATTTTTATAATGCAGGTCGCTGTTGTCCAACCAGAGCATCATTATTGACAGGTAAATATTCACATGCAGTTGGAATGGGAAATATGGTCACTTTTGAAGACCAAAAAGTACCCAAAGGAAACTACCAAGGTTATCTCGATCCAAGTGTGCCAACAATTGCAGAAGACTTACACACGGCTGGCTATAACACCTATATGACGGGCAAATGGCACGTAGGCGAAAGTCCAGAATATTGGCCTTTGAAAAGAGGTTTTGATAGATATTTTGGTTTGATTTCGGGGGCTTCAAGTTTTTTTGAAATATTGCAAGAAAAAAGAAAAAGGTTTGTAGTTCAAGACGACAAAGAGTATGTATTACCCAAAGAAGGCTATTATGCAACCGATGCTTTTACCGATAAAGCTATTGAATTTATCAAATCAAACGATAGACAAAATAAGCCATTTTTCTTGTATTTGGCTTATACTGCTCCTCATTTTCCTCTCCATGCTTATGAAGAAGACATTGCAAAATACGAAAACTTCTATGTTCAAGGCTGGGACAAAACTCGTGCTGACCGCTTCAAAAAAATGCAAAAAATTGGCTTGCTCGATAGTCGATATCAACTCACGCCTCGACCTAATGATATACAAGATTGGAATGAGGTTTCCGATAAAAAATCTTGGGCAAGGAAAATGGCAGTTTATGCAGCAATGATTGATAGAATGGACAAAAACATAGGAAAACTGGTTGAATATCTAAAAAATAATAAACAATTAAACAATACATTTATCATTTTTTTGGCAGATAATGGCGGTAGTCCAGAAAATGTAGATAATAGAAAATTGGGGGAACCTAATAAGCGAATCGGCGAACGAGGCTCCTATGGCACCTACGATTTCCAGTGGGCAAATGTATCCAACACTCCATTCAAACTTTATAAAAAATATATGCACGAAGGCGGTATTATTAGTCCGTGCATTATTCATTGGCCAGCAAAAATAAAACCTAAAAAGGAGTTTATAGATGCCCCAAGCCATGTAATTGACCTCTTACCAACAAGTCTCGAATTGGCACAAATACAGCCTTCCGAAGTTCATGGCAAAAGTTTAAGTTATATTTGGAACGGAGTAAAAACACCCAAAAGAACGCTATTTTGGGAACACGAAGGCAATAAAGCCATGCGAAAAGGAAACTGGAAATTAGTAAAAGAATTGGAAGATGCCGATTGGGAACTTTATGACCTTGGCAAAGACCCGAGCGAGACGAAAAATCTTGCTAAAGAATTGACTCAAAAAGTCGCAGAAATGAAGTTTGAATATGATAAATGGGCAAAAAGTGTAGGAGTAAAAAACATAGAAAAGTAAAATGGAAATAGAAAATAAAACCCGTAGAAAGTTTGTAAAAAATTCCGCCGCATTGGCTTTGACTTCTTTGGCTTATCCATCATGGATTACAAAGGAGGAGGCAAATAACGCCTATCAGGCCATGGGAACTCGAGTTGGAGAGATATCTTCCTCGACAGCAATAGTTTGGGCTAGGATAACCGCCACGCCAGAACGAAACAACAAAGGCATTACTATCCCCGGTCGGGCACAAAACTATAAGATAGATCAATTGCCAGAACCAAAAGTTCCAGTTGAAGAGCTAGAAGGGGCTTGTCCAGGTATCAAAGGATTTGTTAGGTTAAAATATGGCACAGAAGAATCATTGAAAAATGGAAAAGTAACGCCTTGGGTGGAAGTTTCAGAAAAAACAGATTTTATTCATCAGTTTCATTTAAAAAATTTAGATTCATTTTGTACATATTATTTTGAAAGTGAAACAACGACCAATAAAAATAAGTCAAATTCAACAAAGTTTAAAGGTAAATTCAAAACCGCACCTAAGCTAGATACCATTGCAGATGTTAGTTTTTGCTTGATGACCTGTCAAGGTTATCCTGACCGTGGGCATCTAGATGGGCATGCTATTTATCCTTCCATGTTATCCTTAAAACCTGATTTTGCTTGCCTCACAGGCGATTTGGTCTATTATGATAATGATATGCCTCGTGCAAATAACGTACGTTTGGCTCACTATCATTGGGAACGCATGTTTAGTTTACCTCGTTTAATCGAGTTTAATAGAAATGTCGGTACTTATTGGTTGAAGGATGACCATGATACGCTTGACAACGATTCGGAGCCTGGTGCAAAAATGGGTGAATTTACCTTTGCTCAAGGACAACAAATTTTCAGACAACAAGCACCCTTGAATGATGGCCCAAGTTACCGTACTTTTCGATGGGGAAAAGACCTGCAAATTTGGCTATCAGAAGGAAGGGATTTTCGTTCGCCTAATGAAATGCCTGATGGTCCTGACAAAACCATTTGGGGAAAAGAACAGAAAGAATGGTTCAAGAAAACAGTAAAAGAAAGTACTGCTACTTGGAAAATATTGGTAAGCCCAACGCCCTTAGTAGGGCCTGACCGAATTCAAAAAGATGACAACCACAGCAATATAGGTTTCAAGCACGAAGGCGATGAACTACGTAACTGGCTCAAAAACAATGTACCAGATAACTTCTTCGTCATCTGTGGCGATCGTCATTGGCAATATCATTCTGTTCATCCTGAAACGGGTCTAAACGAGTTTAGCATCGGTGCAGCAAGCGATGAACACGCAGGTGGTACCCCAGGCGAAAACAAAAACTATCATCGTTTTCACTTGGTAAAAGGAGGTTTTATGTCTGTGCACGTTATGCGTACAGCAAATACCAGCCGTATCGAATTTTCTCACCATGATACTAATGGCAAAATTGTTTATAAATGGGGTGAGGAGCTAAAAGTTTAAAAAATCTCTACAAATGCAAATACTAAAAAAAGGTCTATTTATTAGCTTATTCTCATTAATGAGCATGTTTAATCTATATGCTCAAAATGATATTTATTCAAAAAAATATTCGTACAAAACCTTATCTAACTACCAAAAACAACTTTTTGAAACATTTTTGGTGGATCAAATTCCTTCGGGAGTAAAGATTGAAGATGCATTGACCAACAACACTAGTTTACGAAGCAAAACTCGTTTGGCGGAAGCACTTTTGTTTAGAAATGCTGTTGGAGATAAAGAAAAAGCAGTAATAATATTACAATGGATTTTGAAAAACCAATACCAAGATGAAAATACAAAAATCTATGGCATTTGGAAAACTGCTATCGTAAATGACAAATTTGACCAAAACTGGCGAGAATTCATTGGTTGTGATTTGATTATTATTCGACATAAATTCAGCAATCTTTTACCCGAAAATATCATCAAAGATATCGAAACTGGTATTATTCATGCAGCAAAAGGAGCATTCAAAAGAAATGTTGCTCCCGATTATACCAATATTTCGATCATGAGTGCTTTTTTAATGGAATATGTTGGAACAGAGTTTGGCTTAGAGGAAATCAAAAATGCTGGCTTGAAAAAAGCCCGAGATATATTCAAACTCTACCAAACCAATAAAACTTTTAGTGAATTTAACTCGCCAACTTATTATGGAGTTACGCTCATTGGGCTTGGTTTATGGCGAGAACTGGCGTTTTCAAAAGAAATTCAGGAAATGGGTAAAGTACTAGAAAAAGATTTTTGGCATGAAACAACCAACTTCTATAATCCTAAGCTAAAAAATATACCTGGTCCGTATTTCAGAGCTTATGGTATGGATATGAACAAATATTTTGCTATCACAGGTACTTGGATTGGCCTCGCTGTTGACGACGAAAAATTCGCCCCACTACCTCCGAAAAATGGCCCAAAATATGGTGAAATGAGTAACCTGGCTCCTATTTTTAATCTAGGATTATCAATTCCTAAGTCCGACTTGGCTAAACTAAAATCTTTCTCAAAACCTCAATTTATTGCTCGCAACGTACCTAATAATTATAAAGGTGACAGCATCAAAAAAGTAACCGCCATGATAAATAAAGATTGGATGATGGGTGGTTTGTGGGGCAATAAAAGAGTGTGGGAGCAAATAAAAACAGGAACGATTCATTGGCAAACGCCAGATGGAGATATTGCTTGGCTTATGATATTGGGCGACGGAAAAACAAACGTAAAAGTATCAAAAACGCAAATGTGCATTTTTGCTAATGATACCCAACCGAGTAGTTTTGAAGTTTTTATTTATACAAAAAATATATCAACTGAAGCATTTAATAACAAAAAGTGGAATTTGTCAGGAATGACGCTAAACCTCGAAACTGAATTAAAAATACTCAAAACAGAGGTAGTTGAATCTAAAGATTTAAATAATCTGTTGGCAATTTCTGAAAATATCGATTCGGTTATTAAGGTTACTTTTGAAATTCCTTCAAACTGGAAACTCGAAAGACCTTTAGTAGAAATCACCCCTAACATTATAAACAAATGAAAATTTTAATGACAAGTATCGTCATGATTTTGTCGACGGCACTTTTTGCACAAAAAGTAAAAGATGCATCTATTTTTACCAAAAAGTTTACCTATCAAACGCTCACAAAATATCAAAAAACTTTATTTGATGATTTTATCGAAGAGCAAATGCCTAAAGCCAAAGGGTTAAAATTAGATGAAAATACATCAGCCAGAGGCATAATGCGGTTGGCTTGTGCATTATTTTATAGAAATGAAACAGGAGATGTGGAGAATGCCGTAAAAATAATCCAATGGATTTTTACGCTTCAAAATTTAGATGAAACAAGTCAAGATTTTGCGGTTTGGCGGGGAAGCAGTAAACAAACGGGCAATTACGACCAAAATATGCGAGAATTTATCGGTACTGATTTGATTAGTATTTACCATAAATACAAGCAAAAACTGCCCGAAGATGTAAGAAAAGACTTAGAAACTTGTTTAATTCGGACTGTAAAAGGAGCAATTAAACGCAATGTAAACCCAGATTATAATAATATTTCTATCATGAGTTCATTCATGATGGAATATGTAGGCACAGCATTTAATATCCCTGCTTACAAAAATGCAGGTTTAGAAAAAGCACGAGCGATTTACACTAACTTCCTGAAATACAACACTTTATGCGAATACAACTCGCCTACTTACTATGGTGTTGACTTTGTAGGTTTGGCACTCTGGCGAGAATTATCGTTTTCTCCAGAAATGAAAGACATGAGCAAAGTACTTGAAAAAGAGCTTTGGTTAGATGTGGCGACCTTTTATAATGCCAATTTGCAAAATATTTGTGGCCCATATTTGCGAGCCTATGGCATTGATATGAAAAAAACACATGCCATTGTAGGTACTTGGATAGCCGTTGCTTTAGATAATCCAAAAATCGCAACGATTCCTGGTCAAAATGGCGTGCATCATGAGAGAGAATTTATCGTTCCGATTGTAGAAATGGGTATTTCGATGCCCGAAAAAGCACTTAATCAGTTTAAAAAATTTGATAAACCAAGGTTTATTACTCGAACTACTTCAAATTATTATGAAGGAGACCGACTAAAAAAAGTGACTGCCAACATTCAAAAAGATTGGATGATGGGCGGACTTTGGGGAAACCGAAAAGTTTCACACATTCTGAAAACTGGAACAATGCATTGGAAAGCCAAAAATGGCGATATTGGCTGGCTTTTTGTGCCGGGTGAAGGCAAAACAAATGTAAAAGTAGATGAAGCAAAAATGCAGATATTTTTGGCTGATACGCTTGCCAAGACTTTTCAAATTTTTGTTTATGAAAACAATATTAGTCCCAAAAACTTTCAAGAAGACGTTTGGAAATTGCCAAATATGGCTTTAAAAATAAAAACGGTTTTGACCAAAACGAATGTCGAAGTTTTATCTCAAGAAATGATTAATTCGGAAGGAGTTGGCACAAAAGATTATCCGTATATCATGAATGTTATTTTTGAAATTCCTGCTAATTGGGATATTTCAAAGCCCTTAGTCGAAATTACACCGAAAAAATAAACCTCATGAGTAAGCAATTAATTCTCAAACTTTTAGGTACTTCATTCATTTTTACCCTCGGAATGATAGCGATTTGGGCGTGCTTTAACACCTCGTTGACTGGAAATATTTGGAACGGAATGACAATAAGCAAATCGGCTTTGACGGTTGAATATTGCGAGTTTAATAATACTGAAAAACTTTTCCATCAGTCAATGAATACTTATTCCAATTTAGCATATTTCTTTTTTGGAATTTTGATTCTTCAAATCGCCATATATGATTTCAATAATAAAGAAAATACCGCTCAAAATAGGCTTGAGAAATTTCCCCTACTATCGGCTTTAATGGGTTTTTGTTTTATTTATTTGAGTTTTGGAAGTGCATTTTTCCACGCTTCACTTACTTATTTAGGTCAAAGAGTTGACATGAACGGAACTTACAGCATTTCTATCGCTTTGTTAGGAATTGGTTTTTATCATGTTTTTCATAAAATCAACTTTTCAGCAACCGTAAAAAAACTTTGGATTGGAGGATTATTAGTAATTATTGTAGCTTTTCTACCAATTTCACTTATGATTTCGAGTAGTAAATTATTGCCCGCCATGATTTTGCTGCTGTTGCTGTGTATTGTCATTCACTATATTCAATTCCGCAAAAAAAAATCATTTATTTTGGCGATTTTAGGTTTTGTTTTAATGTTTGTGGCAGTCAAAATTCGTACCTTAGATGTACAAAAAGTTGACTGCGACCCACACTCATTTTATCAAGGTCATTCGGTTTGGCACTTACTTACGGCTATGAGTAGTTTTTGTAGCTATGCCTTTTTTAGGTTTTCCAAAAATCAAGTTTATAAACAAAAAAGTAAAGATTAACTGTCTGATATCCAGTGCATTAGTCTTTATCAAAGATCTTCTTTTACCTTGAATGATTTTGTGTATTAACAGTAGTTTTACAAATATTTGATGTCATGAAAAGCACATAGATAAAACCGAATCTTAGACAATAGAAGATTTCAAAGTCAATAAAATATTAGCCAAAATGATAAAAAATATATTCTTAATTGTTTGTTTCAGTGGTTGTTTTTCTGTTTTTGCTCAAGAGCAATTTCGTCCTGAAGAATTAGTGAATACAATCATTGGTACTGATTCTAAAAGAAGTTATTCAAATGGCAATACTTACCCAGCCATTGCAACGCCTTGGGGAATGAACTTTTGGTCTCCACAAACTGGCAAAATAGCTGACGGCTGGCTCTACCAATATACCGCCGATAAAATTAATGGTTTCAAACAAACCCATCAACCTTCACCTTGGATTGGAGATTATGGGCAGTTTTCGGTCATGCCACTTACTGGGAAATTGAATTTTAAAGAAGAGAAAAGAAGCAGTTGGTTTTCGCATAAAACCGAAATTACAAAGCCATATTTTTATAGCGTATATCTTTCAGACCATGATGTTTTAACCGAAATAACACCCACTGAAAGAGCGTCCATTTTTCGCTTTACTTTTCCAAAATCTGACAGTTCTTTTATACTTGTCGATGCTTTTGATAGAGGTTCTTATGTCAAAATTTTACCAGAACAAAACAAAATCATTGGCTATACTACCAGAAATCGAGGGGGCGTTCCTGCTAATTTTAAAAACTATTTTGTAATAGAATGTGATAAAAAATTTACACTCACTTGGACTGTCAATGATAGTGTTTTAGTTAAATCACAAAACGAGATAACCAGCAGCCATGCTCAAGCAATTATTGGTTTTTCTACGAAAAAAGGTGAAAAAGTGCATCTAAAAATCGCTTCATCGTTTATTTCTCCCGAACAAGCAGAATTAAATCTAAAACGAGAAGTCGGCGAGCAAACTTTTGACCAAATTCATGCAATAGCAAAGATGGCTTGGCACAATGAACTCATTAAGGTAAAGGTTGAAGGAGGAACGGACGAGCAACTCAAAACATTTTACTCGTGCCTTTACAGAATGCTTTTGTTTCCTCGAAAATTTTATGAATTCGATGCTCAAAAACAGATGGTGCATTACAGCCCATATAATGGCAAAGTCGAAAAAGGGTACATGTTTACCGATACTGGTTTTTGGGATACTTTTCGGTCTTTGTTTCCTTTTCTTACGCTCATGTACCCCGATATGGACGGGCATATTTTAGATGGTTTAGCCAATACTTACAAAGAAAGTGGTTGGCTACCCGAATGGGCAAGCCCGGGACATAAAGGTAGCATGTTAGGTAGTAATTCAGCATCAGTCATTACAGATGCCTATTTGAAAGGCGTAAGAGGATATGACATTGATGTTTTGTATGAAGCTCTCATGAAAAATACTGAGAATCAAGGTCCAATCAAAACATTGGGTAGAAACGGTGTACAGGAGTATAATCAGCTGGGTTATGTGCCGCTCGAAGGTTTTGTAGGAAGTACGGCTCGTACATTAGAGTATGCACACGCTGACTTTAACTTAAATCAATTGGCGATTGCTTTAAAAAAACCTAAAGAAGAAATTGAAAAATTTGCCTTACGCTCTCAAAACTACCGAAATATGTTCGACCCCACTTATAATCTGATGAGAGGGAGGAATAAAGATGGGACATTTCCGACAACTTTTAATCCTTTCAGCTGGGGTTATGAATTTGTTGAGGGCAATAGTTGGCATTACAGCTGGAGTGTTTTGCATGATTTTAAAGGTTTATCCGACCTCATGGGTGGTTATAAAAAAATGGAAATGATGCTTGATAGTGTTTATAATTTGCCTCCAATAGTTGAGTCGAGTTTTTATAAAGGGGCAATTCATGAAATGACCGAAATGCAAGTAATGAATATGGGTCAATACGCCCACGGAAATCAACCGATACAGCACATGACGTATATTTATAATTTTTGTGGAGTGCCTTGGAAATCACAAATGCACGTACGGGAAGCAATGGATAAGTTATATCGCCCAACACCCGATGGCTATTGCGGCGACGAAGATAACGGCCAAACCAGTGCTTGGTATGTATTTAGTGCTTTGGGGTTTTATTCTGTTTGCCCGGGTACTCAGCAATATGTTATTGGTTCTCCACTTTTCAAAAAAGTTACTTTGAGCCTAGAAAATGGCAAGAAATTCGTCATTGAAGCTCCTAAAAATACGTCAAAAACTATTTATATTCAGTCTGCAACTTTGAATGGTGTGAATTATGACAAGAATTTTTTAAACCATTTTGATATTTTGAAGGGCGGAAAAATAACATTTAATATGTCCGTAAAACCCAATTTCAAACGTGGAATTTTGCCAACATCAAGACCTTATTCTTTTTCTAAATAAAACAATAAATATTAAAAATATGAAAAAAAGCTTAATTTTTTCAACCCTAATTTGCTTAACTTTTAGTGTGAGAAGTTTTGCACAAAAGCCTAATATAATTTATATTCTTGCCGATGATTTAGGCATTGGCGATGTGTCTGCTTATAATCCAGAAGGAAAAATACAGACAACAAACATTGACCAATTAGCTCAAAATGGTGTAAAGTTTACAGATGCTCATACAACCTCAGCCGTCTGTACTCCTACTCGCTATGGAATCATGACTGGACGATATAATTGGCGAACTACACTCAAAAAAGGTGTTTTACATGGTTATGATACGCCATTAATTGACCCAAAACGAGAAACTGTGGCTTCGTTCTTACAAAAACAAGGCTATAAAACAGGAGTTGTCGGTAAATGGCATTTGGGTTGGACTTGGGAAAATATTGAAGCGGGAGAAAAAAAGGTTGATTTTACAAAACAGATAAAAAATAGCCCAAACACAAACGGTTTCGATTATTCATTTTGTATTCCAGCCTCGCTCGATATGCCACCGTACGCTTATGTAGAAAACGGTTTTTGCACTGCCATACCAAAAGATACTTGTTTAGGCCGAAAAGGTATTGAATTATTTCGTGTGGGAATTATTGCACCTGATTTTCAGCCTGAAGAAGTTTTAGGCAAATTCACCGAAAAAGCACTCAATTTTATTAATCAAAATTCTAAAAAAGAGAAGCCGTTCTTTTTGTATTTCCCATTAGCCGCACCACACACACCCATTTTACCCATAGGAAAATTTGTAGGCAAAAGTAATATCTCGCCTTATGCTGATTTTGTTTTAATGGTCGATGATGTCGTAAAACAGGTAGTTGAAACCCTGAAAAAGAATGGCGTTTATGAAAATACTATCATAGTTTTTGCATCTGACAATGGTTTTGCTAACCCCGCCGACCTTCAAGCACAACTTAGTAAGGGGCACAATCCATCTATGATATACAGAGGGCTAAAAACTGATATTTTTGAGGGAGGGCATCATGTACCGTTTATTGTTTCTTGGAAAAAAAACATCCCTTCGCCTAAAGTAAGTAAGCAATTAGTTTGTACCACCGACTTTTTCAGAACTATTGCAGAGCTGAATAATAAAAAATTAAACGATAATGTAGCCGAAGATAGTTTTAGTTTTTTAAGTGAAATTACTGGCAAAAAAACAACTTTTGAGGCTCGTAAATCGGGAATCCATCATTCATCTGATGGTTTTTATGCAATACGAAAAGATAATTGGAAATTGATCATGTGTTCGCATTCGGGTGGAAATGGAAAGCCCAAAGAAATAAGCCAAGAAGCTAAAACCCTCCCCCCCATTCAATTATACGATTTATCAACTGATATTGGCGAATCTCACAATGTTTATGCCCAACATCCGGAAATTGTAAAAGAATTAACGGCCTTACTCACGAAACAAATTCAAGACGGCAGAACCACAAAAGGTAAAAACCAAACAAATGAGGGCCCCGATTATTGGAGTCAATTGACTTGGCTTAGTAAATAACTCATGTTACACACTATAACGCTGAAAGCGTTAAACTCTCGAATAGCCCCGAAAGTATTTCGGGGTTTAAAATATAAAAAATGTTGACAACCACGAAATGGTTGAACAGAACCGTCCAGTTTAAGTTTAACCACTTCGTGGTTATGAGTATAATTTATTTGATTTACCCCGAAATTCTTTCGGGGCTATTCATGTTTAAGCCCTTTGGGCTTAAACATGTGTAACATGAGTAAGTAATAGATAAGCTTTTTAATATCGTTGTAAAGAGTTTATTACGATATTGAAAAGCTTAAATTTCATTAAAATCCAATTTTACCTCTTGTTTTTCGGCGTTCGCCTTTTTCGATATATTCTCGCATATCGGCTAATTCTTTCTCAAATCCGCCAGATAAAATCGGAAATCTGCACCAGCCGCGTGGGGCGAGATTATAGCTATCTAAATGAAAACTCGGTGCGTAACGCTCTCGCTTCCACTGACTTCTGCTCCACATGCTAAAGAATTTCTCAACCCAGTTTGCTAAAGTTGCTTGATCAAAACGGTCAGCATATTGAGCCTCCATAAAAAGTAAACATTCTAAAGGTGGCTTTTTATCTCTGATGGCTAAACCTTCGATTGAGTTTAGCACTTCATAAGGCATCAGATCTTTTTCGTCGGTTTGCTTAGTTTCCAGCGGACGAAGTTCAGCCGTTGGTTGAAGGCTATTTACTTTATTCAAGCCTTCTATTTTTATATACTTTCCCTTCACATCACATCCTACGGTTTCGAGCCAAACTAACCACTTTTTTAGCCAAAACTTATCAATTCCTGCAATCGGATTTATACTTCCTGCGGTATCGCCATCCATTGTGCAATAACCAACGGCCACTTCTGAGCGGTTGGACGTTGCTAAAAGTAGGTGATTATGTAAATTTGTAAGCAACCAAACACTTGGGACCCGTACGCGTGCTTGAATATTTTGAAGTGATAAATCGTCAGTTTCCCAAGTTAAATCTCGACCTATCTGCTTTTCTATCAAGTCTTTATAAGTCTCTACGAGTCCATTAATATTGATATTATAGAAAGTTGCTCCGATATTTTTTGCTAAACTTTCGGCTGATTCATAAGTATCAATCGAACTATTTTCTGTGCCTTGATAAATACTATGAATCATCTTTTGGGCAATTTCCTCAACCGTTGTGCAATCTTGTATTTTCTTGATGAACGAAAGTTTTTTCTTAAAAGCATCTAAACCAATACTTTCATCTGCTAAACGAATCATCAAGCCACACAGTGCCACACACGCACAAGAATCTGCTCCACCCGAAAGTGAAACTGTAAATCCTTGCGAACGAGATTTACGTAAATAATCAAACAAAGCCAAACTTACTGCACGTGCAAATTCTTCTTCTTTCAGAAATCCTCCACGTTCAAACTTTTCGAGTTCGGCAGTTTGAGGGGAAATTGGCTTGATTTCTGGAAATTCAAACAATGCTGGAACTTTCCAATTTCCTTGTGTTATCGGTGATTTTACTTGTGAATGATTAACTTTTGGCAATTCTACATCAATAATGGCCGATGTAACATAAAAATCTTCGTAGCCAAAACGAGGTGAGGAAACCACTAAATTTCCATCAGAAGCAATCATGGCATCGCCATCGAAAATCAAACGACCAGATTCATTGCCGAGCAGGTTTGTGTAGATATAGCTACACGAAAACGAGCGACTTCCATCAATAACTAAGCGTTCACGAGTTAAAAATTTTGAAAACGAAAATGGACTCGCACTTGGATTAAGAATAATATCTACTCCCCTATCAAACATCGTACGACCAGGGCGATTGGCCACCCAAGCATCTTCACAAATCTCGAAACCGATGCGAACACCACTTAATTCAAAAACTAAATCACCGATTGGATACTTAAATTCGTCAATTTCAATTTCATCACGCACTCCAGCTTGCCAACGATGAAACCATCGGTCTTCGTAAAATACCCCATAATTTGGTAAATGCTGTTTACAGACAAATCCTAAGATTTTTTTGTTGGCAATCAGACACGCCGTATTATAAACTTTATTATTGAAGCGAATCGGTAGCCCAACCGAAACAATCATGCCTGATGTAAATTGAACGATTTCGAGAAGACTTTCTTTAGCCTGCTCGACCAAATCCCATGAGTAAAAAGCATCTTCGCAGCCATAACCCGTAATGCACAACTCGGGCAGACACAACAAGCTAATGTCTTGCCTATCAGCTTCTTTGATACATTCAATAATATTTTTCTGATTTTGCTCCCAAGCCAAAGGTGTTTGGTTGAGTGTTCCTGCCGCTACTTTTATGAGTTTCATTAAATCAATGAGTGAATGAGTGAATGAGTGAATATTTCTTTCTCTCACCCTTTTCATATTCTATTTTAAAATCAAATCTATCTCTTTTGAGCAAATATACTTCTTCTACAAAGATAACAAAAACTGTGTAAGCTATGTTTACTTACATTTTGAAAAGGGTACTTTTTTTAATTTTATACTTAAAATAGGAAAATTTTGAAATTTTTTAAAAAAACACCGAAACTACTTATCAATATTTATTTAATTTTAAACATAATTTATTTATTGTTTATCAATAATTATGTTTTACGTTTGTGTTATCAATCACATTTTAAGGTACATTTTTATGAAAACACAAACTGAAAAAATCTCAAACGTTTTAAGAATAATTGCTTGGATTGGCTATATTGGTTAGTTATTTACATTTGGTATAATGATCATCATGACCTTCTCTGGATTTTTAAACTTTGATTCTGAGTTTGCTAAATGGCCAAATTTCAGAATTGAAGGTTCAGAAATTGATCTCAAAATATTACGAGAAAAATATCCAATACAATTAATAGTGTTTGTTGGAATGATGATATTGGAAACATTTTTAGTAGTAAAAATTTGGGAGGTTGCTAAAAATGCATTGACAGATATTAATCTTAAAAAGCCATTTTCGTACGCCACTGCTTTTATGATAGAAAAAATATCTTACCTCATCTTCAGTATTTGGCTACTCGAATTAGTCCAAACAGCTTACGGTAAGTATATACAAACACTCTTTACTGATATTACGGTAAAATTTTCGCTGTTAACTGAGTTTTCTTATTTGTTTATGTCAGGAATTATTTACCTAATTTCCCAAATTTTCAAACGTGGTGTTGAATTACAAGTGGAAAATGAATTAACTGTTTAAAAAAAACTTTAAATATGCCCATTGTTGTAAACCTTGATGTAATGCTTGCCCGACGCAAGATGCAGCTCTCAGAATTGGCCGAAAAGGTAGATATTACGCTTCCAAACCTTTCTATATTAAAAACTGGAAAGGCCAAAGCAGTTCGTTTTTCTACCTTAGAAGCCATCTGCGAAACACTAAATTGCCAACCTGGCGATATACTGGAATTTATCCCAGAGAATAGGAAATAATTATTGACCTTTTTTCCTATAAAATACCCTCAAATTGCTGCATCCAAAGGCGGTTATAAACACCTTCTTGGTATAGTAAGCTTTGATGATTTCCTTCTTGCACTAATTTGCCATTTTCAAGCACCAATATTTTATCGGCACTTTTGATGGTACTCAATCGGTGAGCAATAATAATAATGGTTTTTCCTTGATTTCTTAGAAATTCAATCGCATTTTGGATATTTTTCTCTGAAATAACATCAAGTGCAGAAGTTGCTTCATCTAAAATCAAAATTTCTGGATTTCGATACAACGCCCTTGCAATCGCAATTCGCTGGCGTTGCCCACCAGAGATATTTGTGCCGTGTTCGCCCAAGCGAGTATTAAAACCATTGGGTAATTTTTCGATAAATGCCGAATTTCCAAGTAAATTTGAAATTTCAATGATGCGTTGCATATTCGGGTTAAAATCTCCGAGTGAAATATTCTCCAATAAACTCCCCGAAAGCAAATCAATTTGCTGTGGTACAACACTCACAATTTTACGTAAACTTTCGCTCGAAATGTGTTTAATATCATAATTACCAATAAAAATACTGCCACTCGTAAGCGAATATAGGTTTTGAAGTAAATACATCAAAGTTGATTTACCCGAACCACTCTCACCAATAAGTGCCGTTACCTCACCTTTCTGAATCGTAAGAGCAAGATTTTCAAATACTTGCACCCGTGTTCCGTAACGAAAATTGACATTTTCAAACCTAATATTGCCTACCATTTCGGGTGTAAGTGTCATTTTATTCCCTTCGGTTTCTCGTTCTAAATCAATGATTTCAAATAGGCGATCAGCCGCAATGAGTGCCTCTTGAATCGTTTTATTTGTGCCAATCAAACTCTGAATCGGCCCCGTAAAATAACCAACCAATGAGTAAAACGATAGCAATTCGCCAGGAGTAAGTTCTTGTTCGATAACAAAATAAGTACCTACCCATAAAAGTACAATGGTAAGCAAACGAGTAATAAATTCGCTCGTTGAACCAATGTATAAACTCGAAATACTTGCTTGATAGATAGTTCGGAGCAAAGCCACAAAACGATTTTCGGTTTTTATATTGGTCATGTCTTCAATACCAAAACGCTTGATGGTGGCAATTGAGTTGAGCGATTCGACTAATTGAGATTCCAGTTCTGCCGAACTCTCCATCAAGGCTCGCTGTTGTTTCTTGTTAATCCTGTTGACAATGAAATAAATAACAACATAAAATGGAATGATTGCAAGCATTAGCAAAGCCAATTTCCAGTAATATGTAAACATCATACCGAAAGAAAAAACCACAATAAAAATATTGACTGCCAAACTTATTAGCACATCATTGATAAATACCCGAATCTTGACGGCATCATTGACCCTCGAAATAATTTCACCGACTCGCATGGTATCAAAAAACTGTTGGGGTAGTTTCAATAAATGCTTGTAATAACCCAAAATCAATCTTGCATCAATACTCTGACCAGTCTTTAGAGCAAAAACTGACTTGACCGCTCCCAAAACAACTTGCAATAATAGCAGTAGAATCATGCCCAAACTCAGTAAATTGAGTAGGTTTTTATTGCCTTCTACGATTACATTATCGGTTATTTTCTGAATATAAATGGAAGTAGAAAGCCCCAAAATAGTATAAACCGCCGCCCCAAAGAGGGCTTGCAGCATTACACTCGTATGCGGGCGAAGCAAATGCCAAAAACGCTGAAAAGTAGAAATTTTCTGATTACCAACTTCAAACTGCTCGGTAGGTAATAAAAGTATCAAAACTCCCGTCCATTCTTTTAAAAAATCACTTAGTTTTAGTTTCTCTGTTTTGCCGATGCCTGGATCCATTACCGTAACGTGCTTATCAGTAACTCCATATATGACCACATAATGCAGCAAACCTTCTTTTTTAGCCACGTGAGCGATGGCGGGTTTGGGGATTTTTGAAAGACTTTCGACCACACCTTTTACACCTTTTGCTTGAAAGCCTAAGCGTTCGGCGGCTTCTATCATGCCCAAAACATTTGTGCCTTTTTTGTCGGTATTGGCATATTGCCTGATGCGAGCAATCGGAATTTGTAACTTATAATGTGCCGCAACCGATGCCAAGCAGGCCGCTCCGCAGTCGGTTACATCGTGTTGTTTGATGTTGATTTTAGGCAATTTGAATAAAGTTTATGTTCAAGCGAAAATAGGCTATTTTCTTGCCAAACTCAGAAAAAGTGAAGGGTAAAGTAAGCGTGAATAGGGTATTTGAGAAAATTTGTTAATACCGTTTTAAAAACGGCAGACACAATGGCTGAATGAAGATTCAGTCGAACTTACAGAGCACAACGGCTAACTTGGTTTATACAGCTATATTTAAAATAAAAGATAGTAAATTATTTAAGATATGAATACTAACTGACCACATGAAACCAAGTTCTAATCTTATCTTCGTTAAATAATACCCTGCAATTAATTGGGGAATAATAAGGAAAGGATATACAAATAAGATTTTAACATCTAACGGTATAAAGTTGGCTATGTGCATAAACCCAAATAAAGCGATAGATAGGAGTTTTGCATAATTTAGGTTTTTACTACTAAATCTAACCATACTTTCACTGCTTATATCTTTAATAAATAACCAAAATATACTCGTAAGGACAGCTATGAAGGGAACTCTGAAAATAGACTCACAATACGTATCTAATAACCCACTGATAATGTACAACAAGAAAAAAAAACCTGTTAAAATATGATATTTCTTGAAACTGAGCCATAGCCGAAATGATATTTCTTCTAATATTGGCATGTGAAAACCAATAAAAAGTAATGTTTGCCACAACCCTTTTTGTTTGATGACGACTTTTATACCTAAATTATTTTGCCAAATAGAAACTCCATAATTACTTCTTACTAACCAATCTACCCAAATTGTTAAAAAAGCCCATAAACATAGAAAAGAAATATTCATAGAATAGTATTTCAAGGCTATTTTTGCATTAAATACTATTCTATGGAATATGTTTTTCAAATTTGTTTTAACATTAAAATAAAACATTAGTGTTTATTAAATTCATTTTTCAATAAATCTATTTCTTATACTTTCGCATTGATGCGTTAGTCGAAATAAAAATAATCAAAAAAAAGCCGATGGATTGACCATTTAAGATGTTGAGAAATTTATCAATAGTAATTTTATGTGAGAAAAATACGTTTAGAGAAGTCCATAGGAGAATGGATAACAATGGAAAGAAAAGCAATGATACTTCAGTAGAACAGAAATCTAAATTAAATTTGTGGTTAATAAATTTAATAAAAAAAATCACAAAAATTAAAACAAGTAAAGTCATGTTTTACAGAGGTTAAAATTAACATATCAAAGGGTAGTAAATTAACCAAAGAGAGATTTTGTCAAAAGACTCTCTTTGGTCACTATTATTTACATATTGGGATCAGAAACACCAGGTGAGTGAGTTGCTGCAAAGCCCGCTGAAGCTGTATGTACTGCATTATTAACCCTGCCCAAGGTTCTCCCAACCTAAAGGTTTTAAGTTCATAAACTATTTGAGTTTATGCTTTAAATAAGTCATTCCTGCCAAAAGGCAAACAACAAATAGCATAAGAAATATGGGAATTAAGATTGATATTGTATCGTTTTTACTTGACTCATTATTTAAATTCAATTTTTTCTTTTTCATAACTTAGTCTTCTAATTTTTATAACTTAACTTCATATCAATTGAAATACATAAAATATACTAAATGATGATATTTAAATAACTGAAAACTCTAAAGATTCTATAAAATTCATTATTAACTGATTGCAAGTGTTTAAGGGTCAATTTAAAAAAAAGCCTAAATTACGTTGAATAAAAAGATAGCTGATTGGATATTATACCTTCCTATAGATTTATCTAAGGGAACAGTAAAACTACAATACACTTAATTTTCACTTATTTTAATTTCTAATCTTTGAATAAAGTGTTCTTGCAATCAGTGTAATAATTGAAAAAAATCTGTAAAGTTTTCAGTAAATAGATTTTTTCTTATCGATGTTCACCATGTGGCTTAGGTGTATCACCGCCGTGGTTTAATTTACCTGCTGCATCATAAGCAGCATAAACTGCAATAAGACCAATATCTATTGCTGCCATTATTGCCCATGCAGCAAGCACTACTGGTGGGAATCCCCCATCAATCTCTCGTTGCTCATCAAAACTCAATTCTGATGTACCATAATTACTCAACGCCAATGTTTGCATAATTTCTAAAATTTAAAAGTTAAAACTTATTATAACTCCTAATTCTCTGCAGCAAATTAGTTAATACAAATGTGGGCTTTGGTAATCGTAAAAACAAATTTATTCAAGGGTAAAGTAAGCGTAAAAAGGGTAAATTATGATTGTAAATAATATTACGACAAAAGTTGTATTTTTTTAACACTTTTAGGAAAAATATTTTTTTTTTGCTAAAGTCTTATCTCATGTAATACAATAATATTAATCGACAAATTGGCGTACAGCTAAATTGCTGTCTATGAGCTTATTACTTTACTTTGACCTAGTATGGCAGCATGTACTACTTAAGGTCTCAAATAAAACCAAAATGCTAAGAAAAATGACCTTTTGGGATAGTTATAAGGCCAATAAATAACGTTATAAGTAGTAGTTAGGCAAAATCAGACATCGCTTACTAATTTTTTAGAAAATTGAGGAGCTGCTAGTTTTTTAAAATACTGAGACATAAAAAATGAGTAGTTTCGCCGAAGCGACGGTTCGCCGAAGCGATTAAAGCTTGATTATCAATAAAATAATAACTATGGTTTTGTCGCTTATTTTCATCTCAATACTTATCATAAAAAATCCATTAAAACATGCAAAATCTACCAAACAAACTCCGCACCTTACGAGAAGTACATGGCTATAAACAAGAATTTGTGGGTAATCATTTAGGGATTTCTCAAACTGGCTACTCAAAAATAGAAGTCGGCGAGGTAAATTTAAGTATAAGACATTTAGAAAAACTTGCCGAACTTTACAAAATATCACCCGAACAACTATTCAGCTGGGATGGAATAATTTCAATCAACACCATACAGAATAATGAAAATGTAGTGGTTACTAATAGTGGTACGGACAACTCAAGTCCCATTGAAGACCTCATGAAAAAACCCGAATAAAACTTAGATTCAATACTGAATTTGTTGGGTAAAAGTGTTTGATTTTGCTTTAGAAATGTTTATAACTGCTATAAAAAACAAAAGAAAGTTGACGTATAGCAATTTTAGTTTGAAAGAAGTTAGAAAACATTTTGAGCTTTCGGAAGAAAGAAAAATATTGTTTTCAGTTATTATTGAGCAAAACCCAAGCAACTGGCTTATACAAACATTAAAATTTAATGAAGATGCCGCCCTTATTAGTGAAAAAGAACGTTCCGAGCTCTTATTTTCTCCGATACTGACCGAACTACGCCAAAGAAACAATAAAATATTTTCGGTCTATTCTGGAGCACATTTAGATGCTGATATTTCCTTTGGGCTAAATGGTGATTGTGATTTTATTCTTACCAAAAGTCCGCAACTTATTTCAGTCGAAACGCCTATTTTTTGTTTGGTAGAAGCAAAAAAAGATGACATTATCAATACTTTTGGGCAGTGTGTAGCACAAATGCTTGGAGTAAGAATTTATAACCAAAAAGACGGCAATACAATCGAAACAATCTACGGGTGTGTAACAACAGGCATCGAATAGCAATTATTAAAACTCGAAAATAATATTATTACAATTGATAATGAACTATATTCTATCAAAAATCTACCAGAATTATTAGGGGCTTTACAAGCTGTGGTGAATGTTTACAAATAGTTTATCTATTTTCTCTTCAAACCTTCGGGTTTAGCCAATTATCCACTTTATCATATAGTAATTGGTACAAACTTCGCCTCGTAACTATAAATCTGGCTCTAAGAGTCATACCTTTTTTGAGTTGGGCAATGTAGCCATTTTTTAGTTGTAAACTTGTTTGGTTGAGTTTGCACTTTACTTTAAAAACAGGCTTTTCTTGTACCAAAACAAAATCTTTGGCAATATCCAAAATGCTACCACTCACCAAACCCCAGTCGTTATAATTAAAGGCATCAATTTGAAAATTTGTTTTCATCTTTGGTTTCAATAAACCAATATCAAAAGTACTAACATAACACTCAACCAATAAACTCGAATCAGGTGAGATAATGCCTAATACCTCGCCTATTTGCACATAACTACCTTCGTATTTGCCCGGAACTTGTTGTATATTACCCATAATAGGCGATTTTATGATGTATAAAGCCTTTTGCTGTTGCAGTTGTTTGGCATTACTTCTGAGTTGTACTAATTCTATATTCAATTGATTATGTTCGGCTTGCCATTGGCTCATTTGTCTATTAAAAGCTGTTTCGTATTCTGCAATCAATTTGGTCATTTCATATTTTCTAGCATCAAATTCTCGGCGAGCAATTACTTTTTCCTTAAAGAGATAATTATCAGCGTCGAGTTCACGCTTAACTGTTTTCTGATGAAACAAATTTTCTTGCAACTGCGACCGAAACGTATTAAGTTGCTGCGTATAAATAGGCGTTTGAGTTTTGTGTTTGCCAAAAAGATTACTTACTTCGATTCTGTTAAGATTATCCAAATCATCAATTAAATACTGTTTTCCTTTTTGTTGAAAAATATTTAGGCTAAGTTGAGTTTCAATATCTTCGGTGGTTACCGTAAAAAGGTGCTGTCCTGATGTAACACTTTGATTATCAGCAACATTTACCTCTGTCAATCGACCAGAAACCAAAGATTTTATTTCAGTTTTTTCGGCTTGAGTTCGAACAATTCCAGTACTTTTTACCGAAACATCAACAAAAATAAATGGCAAAGATGCTAAACCAGCAATAATCGAAAGTAGCAACATACTATAAATCAACTGCCCACGGACGGTAACTCGTGGTAAATAAACCTCGGTCGTATTATCAATAATTTCTGTTGGGAAGATTTGGTTTTGCATAAATTGTTTTTCGTTTATAGAACGAATATAGTGCCAATTTATCAAAACTCGAAAGGGTAAAATATGAGTAAAACTCATAAATAAAAAAACCTCAAACTTTCATTTGAGGTTTTTTTATTTAAAAATTTAGAGCTATTACACCTTTGGTTCTTCGCCTTCAGCAACAGGTGCCTCTGGAGCATCTTCAGCCGCAGGAGCAGCTTCAGCTACTTCTTCAACAGCAGAAGTTTCTTCTACCACCTCAGCCGATGATTCATCAGCAACAGTTTCTACTGAATCAGTTGCTTCAGCTGTACCTTCAGCTTTCTTACCACCACGACGGCTACGACGGGTTTTAGAAGATTTTTCTTCTACAGAAGTCAATAATGCTTCATTATAGTCAACCAATTCAATTAAGGCAACTTCAGCATTATCACCAAAACGTGTTCCTAATTTAATGATACGAGTATAACCACCATTTCGCGTAGCTACTTTCTCGGCAATTTCACCAAATAATGTTTTGATAGCTTCCTTATCTTGCAAATAAGAGAAAACAGTTCTACGAGAGTGAGTACTATCATTCTTCGATTTCGTAATCAAAGGCTCAACATATTTACGCAATTCTTTTGCTTTCGCTAAAGTTGTTTCTATACGCTTATATTGAATTAAAGAAATTGCCATGTTTTTCAACATCGCTTCTCTGTGAGAGTGAGTTCTCCCTAAATGATTAATTTTATTTCCGTGTCTCATTGTTATTGTTTCGTAAGTAACGGTCAAAAAAGCCTACGCAGTATTGGCAATTCCACCTATTACGATTATTAATTAAATTTACTCGATAACTGCGCTTCGATAACCTTTATAAAAAAAATCTTCCTCACAAAAGGGAAGGAGATTTTTCTAATATCAATCTTCATCTAGTTTATATTTCACTACATCCATACCGAAGTGTAAACCCTTATCAGCAACTAACTGCTCCAATTCCGTCAATGATTTCTTACCGAAGTTACGGAATTTCATCATATCAGCTACTTCAAGTCTCGCTAAGTCGCCTAATGTACGAATATCAGCAGATTTTAAACAGTTGTATGCACGAACTGACAAGTCTAAATCTTGTAATGAAGTCTTCAATAGCTTACGCATGTGTAGGAATTCCTCATCAACAATATTATCCTCGTCGTCTTTTTTGGTATCAAATACCATGTTTTCGTCCGTAAACTTTAAAAAGTGTTGAATCAAAATATGAGCCGATTCTTGTAAAGCACGCTCAGGGTGTATTGAACCATCCGTTTTGATTTCAAGCAACAGTTTTTCGTAGTCAGTTCTTTGTTCTACACGTGTATTCTCAATGCTATATTTAACATTTTTGATTGGTGTAAAAATAGAATCAATCGAAATAAACCCAATTGGTAAATCATTTTGTTTTTGCTCATCAGCAGGAACATAACCTCGTCCTTTATCAACAATGATTTCAATTTCCAATTCCTTTTGGTCGTCTAAACGAGCGATAACCAAATCGGGGTTTAAGATTTGAAAACTTTGTGTAAACTTCCCGAGATCACCGGCAGTCAAAACACTTTGATTTTTGATTCTAACCGTAAATTTGTTATCTACGTAATCAGAAACTTTTTTGAAACGAACCATTTTAAGGTTAAGGATGATTTCTGTAACATCATCAACTACACCATCAATGCTCGAAAATTCGTGTAATACCCCTGGAAATCTTACTGAAGTAATTGCGTAACCTTCCAAAGAAGATAACAAAATACGACGAAGTGCGTTTCCGATGGTCACACCATACCCTCTTTCGAGCGGTTTAAACTCGAAAAAGCCATGGAAGTCGTCAGCTTTTTCCATGACAACCTTTTCAGGCATTTGAAATGCTAATATTGACATACGTATGCAGTGTTTTTGTTTTCGTTAACAAAAAGGTAGTTAGCAAAACCACCAATAAAAAAACGTAGATATGCCATTACCGAATTTAACAGTAATGGCTTAACCACTGTACTAATATTATTTGTTATATAATTCGACGATAGCCTGTTCGTTGAAGTTTTCGGGTATTTGGTCACGCTCTGGATAGCTGATAAATTTACCAACCATTTCAGTAGCATCCCATTCTAACCAGTTATAACGTTTTGCATTACGTGCATTTAAACTGTCAGCAATTGTAAGCAAAGCCTTTGATTTCTCACGAACACCAACAAATTGCCCTGGCTTTAAAATAAATGATGCAACATTTAATACAACTCCATCAACTGTAATGTGACAGTGCGTCACTAACTGACGAGCTGCACGACGCGTAGGAGCGATTCCCAAACGAAAAACAGTATTATCCAAACGACCTTCACAAAGTTTTAATAAGTTATCACCAGTACGTCCTTCTTTAACAGAAGCCAAATGGAAAAAACGAGCAAATTGACGCTCTAGTATACCATAAGTATATTTTACCTTTTGTTTCTCGATTAATTGTTGACCGTATTCCGATTTTTTACTTTTACGACCTTTACCGTGTTGGCCTGGCGGATAAGCTTTTTTACTTAATGCTTTATGGGGTCCCATTACTGGTTCACCGAACTTTCTAGAAATCCTTACTTTTGGACCTGTGTATCTTGCCATTTTATATTGGTTATTAAAACGAAATAGAGATTGATTAGCCCCAATGTCCAAACTATCAATCATTTTGAATATCAAA
>Ga0114967_10000516_pt1 | contig 33096 bp, 38 predicted proteins | sample M_130628_MF_Meta_FD_92639 | JGI IMG/M metagenome (GOLD analysis project Ga0114967, IMG submission 92639) | Freshwater microbial communities from Lake Montjoie, Canada to study carbon cycling - M_130628_MF_MetaG | ecosystem: Environmental > Aquatic > Freshwater > Lake | place: Lake Montjoie...
CATCTTTAATTCTGCGCGCAATTCGTTCTTTTCGTTCTTTATCTTTTTGAATTTTTTCTTCTTTAATTCTTCTTTTGGTTTCTTTCAATAAACGAATTTTTTGTTCTGAAGCAAGATTTTTTTCTTCAACAATTGTTGCTTTTGTTTCAGCAAGACGCGCTTTTGCTTCTATGGCTATTGCTTTCTTTTCGGCAACTGCTGCTTTTGCTTCGACATTTCGAACTTTTGCTTCTGTTGCCCTTAGTTTGGTTTCTTTAATTAGTTCTTTTTTTCTCTTAATTTCCTCTTCGGTTTTTTCTTTAAGGATTTTTTTTTCTTTTAAGATTCGTTGTCTTTCATACGCAAGTCGAGTTTTTTCTTCGGCAATTCTTGCCCTTTCTTTTTTCTTTTCTTCCGCGAGTATTGATATTATGGGGGTATTTAATAATTTCGCACGTGTTGATTGTTGCTTAAACATTAACACATCGTTAATTGTTGGTTTTGCCGTTATCTTAAATGCTTCTTCAAATTGCTTTGTGAATTCTTCTATGTTTACAGATTTATTTGTCATTTTGATTATTATTTTACTTAGATTGTTTTGACTTGTAATCGAAGTTAAAAAGCATTTCAATTTTTTAAAGATTGGTATGTTTTATAATTATTAAAAATTATCTGGAGTTAAAGACCTTTCTAATTCATCGTTTTGCGTTTTTACTCCTGTTGTCAACTCGTGAAGATTTAAAACCGAGTTATTTAAAATTAGTTCGTCGTGTGAACGTTTTAACTCGTTATATGAGTTTTTTATTTCCTCGTTTGAAACTGATAACATTTCGTTTGATGATTTTAAAACATCATTATTTGAAATTAAAGCATCGTGTGAAATTTTTAACTCATTATATGAATGTGTTAGATTGTCGTGTAACGACTTTAAATTAATGTTATTCGAGAGTAATTCATTATATGAGTTTTTTAGTTCAAGATAATATTTTTGTAAATTAGGTCCTGTTGACACAGATTGGTTTTTATTTATGTTGAATAACATATATATTATAAAATGTATATATTATTTATATTTTAACCAATTGCTTCGAGAGTTTAAACGGATATTTTCCATACTAATTTATGGGTAAAGTGGAAGACAATCGCAAAAACAAGTGCGTGAACTACAGCAACCGTAATTTTACTTCCTTTGGGAGGTAATCTTAAGAGGATGCTAGGAGTTAATAAAAAGAAAAGGAACGCAACGTAAAGACTCATTAACCAATTCATTTCTTATATAATATATAAGATATTTTTATAAATATACCTAAATATAGTTGTAAATATGCGGAAACAAACACACAAACAATTATGTCAACCTATATTAAATGAATTATATATTCGAATCTATGTTTGTAGGTATTTATAGTTGTATTATATATGTATTTATACGTAATGTGGTAAATAATGTATACGTTTTATTTTTTGTAACGGGTTTCATAAAGCATTTACTTGGATATTTGTTAAATATCCATAGTTTATATTGTAAATATGGGTATGCGTGTCAACAATTCACAAAAACAACTGCGGTGTATTCGAAGTATTTAGTTATCGAAAGTATAGGCGAAGGAATCTTATATTTATTGTTTGGAATAATATTGAGTAAATTAATACTAAATAAACTGCTGGTTGTGTGTATTATTGGGATTTTATTACATTTAATGTTTGAAATCCTACAAATTCATAGATTGTTTTGTAAAAAAAGGTGTTTAAACAGACCTTATTAATTAATTCAATAATATGATTTTAAAATTTATGATTGATATGTTTGAAATAGGTGTTCTGTTATATATTTATTATGTATTTGAAAAAATCGAAAGACAAATAAAAATAATCGAATTAAAAAATGATGAATTGGTTGACTTATTCGAAAAGACCGAAATGAGAGATAATATAAATTTATTGGAAATCCACGATAAGGTAACTGAGTATTTTGACGATTTAACAGAAAAAAACGATTTATTATTTAAATCTCAAAAGTTTATAATTAAGAGACAAACTGAATTAGATTCACAAATAATAAAATTAAAGTCGGAAATTCATAACGTAACTGAATTAAATAGAGAACAACACGAAATAATTCGCAATGATATGACCGTAAATATGTCTAATTTATTTAATTGTCTTATAGAAGAAGTAAAACATGTGGATTAAAAAAATTGAAATCATTATTATTTTTATCATTATAATACAAAAACTTAATATAATGTTTCGAATGTTTGAATTTTGTCCCAGAAATCGGGATAGCGATTCTGATAGCGAATATGATTGCGAATCTGTTTGCGAATCTGATATCGAATCAAACGACTCTGTCGGAATACAAATATATTCTGAAATTGAAGAAACTTTACCAAAAATTAATAAGGCAGTTAGATTTTCAGAACACCCCGATATTTACATTATACCAAATATGGATACTTATTCAAATGATAAATACACGTTATGGTGGTCTACAAATGAATTAACTAGAGCACAAGATGCTTCCTATAAAGAAGTTATGCAATTTATAAATATATATCCGAATACACAATTTAAAAATGCCCGAAAAGCAATTTACCATTCTGCGGTATATTTTGATATAATTTATTACCAGAAATAAATTAACATTCTACACTCATAAAAAATACAAACTATAAAAAATACAAACTATAAAAACTCTAAAAAAACTATAAAAAACTATAAAAAAAATAAAAAACTATAAAAAAAATAAAAAATAAAAAAACGTATTTTTTAACGGGTTTTAATTAACTTGTGTATTTTTTATACATTTAAAATCACTAACTCGGCGTGTATATCCTGGAGCACAAATATTAACACACCTATTTGTTTTCGGGTTTAGTTCTTTTCCTGGTTCACATTTTTTTTCTGGTTGTGCCGTTTTTATACATTTAAAATCACTAACTCGGCGCGTATATCCTGGAGCACAAATATTGACACACCGGTTTGTTTTCGGGTTTAGTTCCTTTCCTGGTCCACATCTTTTAATTATGTGTGTTACAATCGGATTAATGCGAACGGATTTGGCGTTTTTTCTACAGATTTTTTTATTTTTAATGGTCACTCCTGTATAACCTTTGGGACATCGTTTTCCGGTTAATTCGATATATTCTGAATTTGGTATGGAATTACGCAATCTCTGTGGACTTGATACCTTTAAACTAGATAATGGTTTATCGTTGCTTGAGTTGCTACTATTGGTTAGAAGAGGGGGTCTCGGAGGAGAAGGATTCGGAGGAGAAGGAGGCGGAGGAAATGCCGGACTACGAGGTGAAAATTTGGTTTGGTAATCAGATAAGGACCACAACATTTTTTGAAAGTATCTTTTAATAAATTCTTTTTGTAATACGGAAATTGCGAAATCTAGACCATTTTGTGCGATTTGTCTACACTTGTCGTCGTTATCCATACACCATTCAATCGAACTTTCTAAATCAGATAAATCGGGTTTAATTTGTATATAGTGGATATCGGGTTTAATTAAATGGTCTACCCACGAACGATACACACTCGAAACCCTTAATATTAAAGACCCGGTCCGCATTGTTGTGAGTAATCTATACGCATTTACATTTCCATCAATATGAATGATATATTTATAGTTGCTTTGTTCCGCCATTGTTAAAAAAGACTTTGCCGGTTTAATACCCGTATTTAACATACCTAATCCATATACTGGGTCAAACTTGATTGAGCGACTGTCAATCGATTTTCCTTTTCCGGATAATTCAACGTCCACATATTTAAGTTTCATAAGTGCTAGTTTTATTCGCATGTTTGTTTCTGGAGTATATCCACATCCTGAAGGTCCGCCTCTAAAAACTGCTTTTTTTATTTTTTTATTTTTCCATTCTGTATTAAACTTCTCAAATTCGAGTGGTTTTTTATTATCAAAAATAGAAATATCGTCGTAATTTGGTATCGGGATATCACTATACCCAACCTCTCCGGACATACTCATGATTGGTATATATTCACTAAAATCATATTTACCCAAAGAAACGTTTCCCGTAACCATCGGAAACGGTTCCATTCCATCATTTTTTAAGATTATCGCGTCAGTTAGATTTAATATAAAGACCCCATTAGGTAATTTCATATCATATAATATTTCGGCATATTCATTATATACCTGTTTATTACCTGTATCTTTACTATATTGTTTTTTTAAAATACATTGTAATATTCGAATCGGGTCTTTTAATTCTTTGGTTATAAACTCTTTTTGGTATGGAGTTATCCATTTATTATTTTGTAACATCGGCAGATGACGGGTTTTAATTGCGGCTTCAAACGTTGGTGCCGCATCCGTCATTTCAAGTTTGTATATAACGTATTTGTTATTCATTATACATAACATATAACACGAATGATGTAATTTTTGAAATAAATATCTAAGAGTATTTTTTAACGCAGGCAATGTCATCTTCCATTTTGTGTTATGTATTTCATCAGGGAGTGGTGTTTTATTTCCGTTATCATACGGAAACCGAGCAGATACATTTAAATTATCTATATATTTTTTACCTATATTTAATGCGCGTTCGTATGTATTTATGACCGTCATTTGAAACACCCCAATATCAACATTTCCTTGCTGAACTACCCCAGTTTTATAAATGGCCTTGTCGTCTGGCGTTTGAACTACAGGACTCGGGGGTTTTTGGGTAATAATCTTATTTGTGGTAAGAAGCACACGATTTATTTCGTTTTTGTATACATCATACACTTTTTTTTTAAAGTCGAGAATGAACCTACGTTTATTTCTGTTGTGTTCCGTGTCATCCATATTCTTAACCCAATCCTCTTTAATGATATCCAAATATTTATATTTGGTTTCATTAAAATGAACTATACAGACATCATTCAGGTTTAAATTCATACTCTTAATTCTTTGAGGAGTTAGGTTATAATGTAACAAGTTGTATTTGACGGGTAAATTATAAAAATTGGGGTTTGTATACGAAAACAAACTTTCGTTTGGATATTTACATTTATTTTCAATTATAACCTTTAAATTTTTCTTATATTTGTCGAACATATTAATACTTGGTTTAACTACAAGCACTCCACCATTAATAATACTGTCGGTTTGACAATTGTTTAAAATCCATTTGGGGTCTTTGTATGCGGCATTATTTAATAACATTTTTGGATTAAATACTTTTTTTACACCATCATTAAAAAAATACGATACTGAAGGGGTTTTCAGTAAGAAAATATTATCTATGTTTTTAGTTATAATTAAGTCGCTTTCTAGAATACATATTTTATCATATTGGGTTAACGTATACGCATATATAAAATTACAAGTTCGAATAGTACTAAATTGTGTATAATGACTTGGAGCAACTGCGTTAAATGTCGTGGAAGAATCATCATATCCAAACGTATGTGTTGCGATTTTTCCGATTTCGTTCGCAAATAAATCCGGGGTATCCGTTACAGAATACATATATACGATATCGTTTGTTGTATATAACTTAAGGTTTTTTAAAAAATACAATTCAAATTCGAAATATTTAATATTATTTCCGAAATGAATAACCACAAACGCGTTTTTAGTCATCCTTATATATTATGAGATTATTATATAATTATTACCGTGTTAATTTTATAGTATTATATTATATGGATAATACTATAAAATTGCCGAAAATATACACGAGCAGTTTTAAAAACAAAATACTCGCAATTAGTGAAAAGGGCAAAGAAGAGGTTGCTGACTGGGCAGGATACCAGTTATTTGTTAATATTTTTATGACATATCTATTAACAAAATATAAATCTACTTGTTTTAAAACAACCCAAGACTATCCAAAATTAAATATCTATGAATCCGACCATATTACACAAGAAACAATGAGAAAATTTAGTGAACGTATTGTCAGGTGCTTATTAAACGACAATATCCAAACAAATATAATTTTAATTCCGTTGTTTGTATCAGGGATAGACCAAAATAATCCGAATGTCGGACATCAAAATTTATTAATATACCGAAAAGACATATCAGTTATCGAACACTTTGAACCTCATGGAAGATTAAGCAACTATACGTCTGAATACTTTATTAAAGGAAAAATAAAAATCTTGGCTTATGAATTAAGTCGCGTGATGACCAAGTTTCATATAAAACATATTCCTATAAAAGTAATTAATCCAGCAGATATTTGTCCGAATAAAGTCGGATTTCAAAAAATAGAAGGGTTAAGTAATTTACCAATTAAAACAGGAGGATTTTGTGCTATATGGACATTCTTCTTCGCGGAAATGGTATTATCTAATCCAACCGTATCAAGCAAAGACCTATTCATCCAAATATCCAATATGTTTTTTGATTATAACGATGTCCTTAAAAAATACAAAACAACCGGGTATTTTTCTCCCGAATATTTCTGGGAGAAAAAGAAATCCAACCCATTTGATTTTTTCCGGAATTTAATTAATGGATATACCCTATTATTTAATGAAAAAATCGTGAAATACTTTTCGGTCCTTTATGGGAGAAATGTGAATATCAACGCAATTATTAAAAGTATGAAAGGCGACCAAAAACTTGCCAACAAAATCCACGATGATATTGAAAACATTTCGATATATGAAAGTAACGTTATTTATAATAAAAATTTCCCCAAACCAAAATTTATGTTTGAAAACGTAACCCCCGTAACTGCCACAAATCAAACGTATAAACCAGTAAACCCAGTAAAACTAGGCAGGATGAATAAAATAAAGAATTGGGTTAAAAAAAAATGTAAATATGGAACCCGAAAAAATAAAAACGTGGCAAATTGTGCTAACGAAAAACCATTAAATACTCAAACCCTCAAAAAACCACGATGTCCTAACGGAACACGGAGAAATAAAAAATCGGGTAATTGCGAAAGTAGTTCCGATTAAGTTGTCAGAGATTCAATATAAGTTGTAATTTCGTGTGTAAATTACACACTTACTAAAAAAAATACAACTTGTAGTATATATAATAATTAAAAAAACCTTTCGGTTTTTTAATTTTTTTAATTTTTTTTTAATTTATGTCTCTTACCTCATTATAATATAAATCCCAGGTGGAATAATTGTTCCGTGGTTAATCTAGTGATAGAATTGAATAATAAGAAGTATGGTTTTGGGCAGTTTTCAAGATATTCATTCATTAAACGCACGTCACATATTTGATGTAATGCCGGGTCTATAAATATAATATCACCATTAGTTAGTCGGGCAAGTATGAAAACATGACCCAAATAACCGGCAAAAACACCGTTTCCTGGTTTTAATAAATTATGTATGTTTAATGTAAACTCATTAAAGCATATCGTAGACTTGAATTCGAAATTGTTACCAAAACTTAGGACAAATATCTTTTCGATTTGTTCCTTTTCAATAGTCGATTTGTCGTTTGAAATTCGCATTACGTTTGCGGATATAGTATCTAATATCCCAAATATTTGTAACGCATTAATAACACAATCACGTGGAGAGTGTAAATATCGCTTAAAATTCATTATATTTATATCGCTAATCACAAATTGGGATAGCGTATCACATTCTGGAAAACTAGTTTTACTGCTGAAACTCATTTGTATTAAAGTTGTCTATGAATTTATTTATTTATATTATTTATCAGATATAAAAACATTTCAATTTTTTGTGTATTCCAATAAAAAAGACGTGCGCCTTTTTTATTTACACTAATTTATAAGTTTGGTTCTCTATAATAGAAGAATGCTTTCGGGTTCACATTCATATTCTGAATCTGATTCTGAATCGGAGAAAGAACACGCAAATATAATCGTATTGTCTTGTAGTATTCCAACATACTCGTGATTCTCATTAAATAACCGGTTGTTTTTTTGGGATTTTAAATAGGTCTTTCCATTATGGGTAAACCTTAATATAGGAGTCTCTAATTCCGCGTATTTATTGCTGTAGTTGAGAACATTAAATAAATCAAATTCTAATTCTGTTATTTTTTTATCTTTTTCTTTTAGTCTTTCTTCTAATTCAATTTCTTTCTCAAGTAATTTGAGCATAAGTTCTTGGATACGAGATTCAGCATTCGCGTTATTCATTTTATTATTTACATACTAAAATAAATAAAAAAAAGGTTTCAATTTTATTATTTACGACCATTCATTACGAAATAAAGGATTATTGCGTTTAGTTAGATAAACACACTGTATTTTTTTCTAAATATAAACTATAATGTCGACAATAAATGCGCGGTTCTTTAAATATAAAAAAAATAGAAAGGTTATTCAGTTTAAAAATATCACCAAAATACCCCAAATAACAAAAACACGCGTTGCTATAATAATTCCATACCGAAACAGAGAAGAACATTTATACAAATTTATAGAACATTTTAATAACTTGGATGATTCGGTTTTAAAAGGGTCGATTCTGGATATATATATCATCGAACAAAATAACGAAGATAAGTTTAATAGAGGGTTATTGTTAAATATCGGTTACCTATTATCCTCTGAAAAAGTCAAATATGATAGGTATATTTTTCACGACGTCGATTTATTTCCAGACCAATCTATTTTTGAACTATATTTCGCAAGTCCCAAAAAACAAATCCATTATATCATTCCAAAAGTAGAACACAAATACAATTTCGAAATGTATTTAGGCGGAGTAATTGGGTTATCCGGTCAATGTTTTGAAAAGATAAACGGGTTTCCCAATAACTTTTTTGGATGGGGAGGCGAAGATGATGCCTTATATAATCGTATTGCCGCCAATAATATTTCAGTGTATCGTCCATCTATCGGAGGATATGAGTTAGCATTCCACGAAAAACCCGAAAAAACTAGCATGAATTCTATTAAACAAGAAAATGTTTTAAATGATTTATTAAATTGGAAAAAAAACGGGGTTTCACAACTAAAAGGATTCGAATTTATAAATGTGGTTGAGGATTCTGCCGCATTGGTCCCTTTTCCAAAATCAACGAATCCAAATATAAAATACTTTTTTTATAAAATAAATTATTTAGGTAAATCCATCGATGTAGATTACCGCATTGTCGAGGAAATAAACCATTTAAAAATTCCTTCTAAAGTCGATAAGTTGTTGAAAATTAAGCGTTCAAGGTGTTCCAAAGGAACCCGTAAAAGTCGTATAACTCGTAAATGTACCGCCAAAAGAAAATAAAGTTTCGGATTATTTTAGTTTAAAAAATCCGGCAAATTATTAATAATGGAGAATAACAAAGAATATGAAATTATATGTTTTAAGGACCGATTATATAAAAAACTTAAAAAATATTTGGTTGAAACAAGTCCTCCTTATTTATCGATAAATAAAATACTTAATTTAATGAAACAAGTGTATGTCAACGAGAACCAATTATTAGAACATTTACAACTCGGAATTAATCTTCCCGATTTTAATAATAATATCGAAGAGGTAATAACTAATTTGGAAAACTTGCAATTGATAAAAGATTTGTTAAATTTTGTGGATATAGACATAAATCTTGAATTAGACCAAAAAATAAGAAACCTAAACATCCGATTTCAACACCTTAAACAAGAATTAAAAACCCAAATTGAAGAACTTAACCAGAAAATGTATATATGCGAATAATTATGGAAGAACGCTTACATCACGGGTATTTATAATATTCATTCTAACTCCATTAATTCGTAATTCGTATTTATCGGTATAACACAAAGCATAACTTTGGGTATATGGTATGGGGTTTAAAATAAATTTGTGGTTATCTGCGTAATCATACATAATAGTTCCATTTGGAATATTTATTTTAATATTATTTTCGTCTGTAAAATATAGCACGGAAATAGATTGGGTTACCTTTTCTATATTTATAAAAAGACATGAATTAATAGAATAAGTTATTATTTGTCCTATCATTATAATTATACTATCCATTTATATTTAATCTTGTTGACACAAATAATAAATTAAATAATAATCTTTTGGGTTTTTAAAGAACTTTGTGTTGACACAACTTTGGAGAGATGGAACATTAATTAACATATTTGGTTATTACTTGGATTTATTTGTGTCAACACATTCTTATAAAAATAGCAAATAATAAAGTAAATAAATATCTATTAGGTTTTTAAAGATATTTGTGTTGACACACCTTTGGCGAGATGGAACATTAATCAACATATTGGTTATTGTTTGTTGGGTATCTTTGTGTCAACACATTCTTGGATAAATAGCAAATAATAAATTAAATAAATATCTATAGGTTTTTAAAGAACTTTGTGTTGACACAACTTTGGCGAGATGGAACATTAATTAACATATTTGATTATTAGGTGGGTTTATTTGTGTCAACACATTTTTGTATAAATAGCAAATAATAAATTAAATAAATATCTATTAGGTTTTTATTTAATTTTGTGTTGTCACATATTATATTTTTTAATAAAAATTGAAATGCTTTTATACTTTGATACTGATAGAAAAATAAATAAATAAGAATGTCTGACGTGAACAAAAACCATAAATGCAATTATTTTATGTTTAGCAATCATAATACGGTAAAATTTGCGTGGTCAACAATAGATACTCCAGAACAAAAATTGAAAAAAATAAATAAAAAGGTTCCTAAAGGTGAAAAATTTAATCTCGACCTAACAATACCAAAGGAAAACGAAAAAGACCTTAGATGGTGCCATCAAGTGGTTAAATCCATATTAAAAAATGGTCTTATTAAATTAAAATATAATGAGTCTGATTTCTCCAAGGATGAATGTTCAAGTGACGTTTTTAAAAAAATGGTTAAAATCATCACAGGACCACGTGTGAACAGTCAAGACCCGTGTGTAAAACAACAAGAAGTTACACCGATTTTACAAGAATTACCCAAACCAGTGAATATTCACAGATATGAATACTCTTATATTTCTGAAACCGGATTTAATATTAAGTTTATAAACTGTTATATTTCTGAAACCGGATTTTATGCCTGGGCTTCATTTCAATAAAGTATTTCACCGACCGACTGGAAAAAAATAAAAAGGGGAAACCCACCCTTTTTATTTTTTAGTAATTAAAATTGAAATGCTTTTATAACTAATAACAAAAATAAAACAAACCAAAACCAAAACAAAACAAAAATGGACGACTCAGATGAATTTGGATTCTTCTCCAACGAAGAGGATTTATGCGGCATTTGCTTAGAATCCATACGTGTGGCATTTCGAACCCCCGGATGTAATCATAAATTTCACTATAAGTGTTTGAATAAATGGTATAGGTCATGTTATTATGAAAATAGACGTGACCCAACGTGTCCTTTATGTAAAAGGAACGTTTTATCCACAGAACACTTAAACGTTCATAAAATCGGTGGGGTATATCTATTTAACCCGAAAAACACAGACAATCTTTATTACAACATCGAATGTTACAACAGCGAACAAGTAGCAACAGTTGATTCTTATTCTACAAATAATAAACCAAAAAAGATAAGTATTACTGAATATGTAAAGGAAGAATTCAAGTCAATGTGTTTATATGATGAATATGAAGACTATAGTTGTTCCGAGGACGAATCCGAAGACATCTCTGGAAATACAGAGGATATGAAAGTATCAGATTTGAAAAAATACGTTGAGATTTGTGGATATTCACACGCAACATTTATATATTTAATAGAAATCGGATATATTCATCGAAGATACAGACACATATATTAAAAATAAAAAATAAAAATAAAAAGGGGAAACCCACCCTTTTTTATTTTTAAAATTGTATATTCACGAAAATAAACGTATATAATGGTATTCTGGGAACTTTGTGTTGACAACTTTTGGCGAAATAAAATAAATAAATTTAGAAAAAATTGAAATGCTTTTATATATGGGAACTTATACAACAAATAAATAAAAGAAGAATGAATACAAACAAGAAATGTCTTGTGGTTGGTGCCATAAATCCAAACCCTAGTATAAAAATAGAAACATGTTCAGAAACATCATGTTCAGAAACAAGATTTAGATTTAACATCGAATCAATCATTGAAAAAATTAACAGAGGTATGGGTATATCTAAAAACAACTTATTTATTGCGCATGTTTCTTTTATAATTTATGAAAAGAATCTAAAGCAATGTTTAAAAGAGGTTATGCCCATGATTCAAGAAGGTCGTCTTGACCCTAGATTTAAAAGATACGAATGGGCACAAGAGTTATTACAAAAAATAATGTTTCGTATTAGAGAAATAGATGAACGTCTAACCAATAATGAACAACTGAATACGAAAACTACGCCGAATTTGTGGAAAACAAAAACTAAACCGAATTAATTAAATAAAAAAATAAAAATAAAAAGGGGAAACCCACCCTTTTTTATTTTTAAAATATGATAATGACAAAAATAAATAAATTTAGAAAAAATTGAAATGCTTTTATATATGGGAACTTATACAACAAATAAATAAAATAAGAATGAATACAGATAATATACTCTATGTGCTTTTGGTGATAGACAACCATTTTAATAAAAGAATAACAATATCAAAAACAAATAACATCGAAAAAAGGTTAAAACAAATTAACAAAGGTAAATCGAAAGATATCCCATTTATACGTTATTGTTATTTTACAATTTCTAAAAATAATCGAACAGAGTGTCTAGAAGCTGGTAAACGCATCATTCAAGAATTTCGTATTAATCCTAGAGGGAACTCATACGCAACTGAATGTCCACTTGACATATTAAAGGGAGTTGAGCAAAAAATGAAAGAAACCGACAAGAAGATGAACGATGCTCGCGCATATAGAATGATGCAACAAATGAAAATTCGAAAAGAATATGAACGCAGACGACAAGAAGAGGAACGCAGACGAATCTTTATACCGAAATTTGTAATTTCCACATATGGAAAACGAAGACGAATTAATTAAAAAAAATAAAAATAAAATAAAAAATAAAAAAAATAAAAAGGGGAAACCCACCCTTTTTTATTTTTAAAATTGTATATTCACGGAAATAAACGTATCTAAGAGACCCTTATGTTGACACAGATACCCATCCACTCATCCACATTATATGTTAATATATATTAACACTTAAAGACAACCCACCATAATATAGTAACAAAGATAGTAACAAAGATGATACCAACTCCTTTTTTTATTGATTCGTTAAAAACGAAGATGTTTTATAACTCGAAACATTTGTTTGATTTCAACCAAACGTTTTATTATGGATGTAAAAGCAAACCCAAATCAATTATAATAAAAAAAAAGATTCCTCCAAGTGAATACGTATATGCAAACTTAAAATTGAACGAGTGGAATTTAAGCACCGCAGATTGTAAGAAATCCCAACTGCTTATTTCCAAAGAATGGGTAGACACACACTTCTTTAAGAAGACAGAACCCGATGTCGTTCCAGTTATTCCTGTGGTTCCAATCGTTCCAGTTTTACCGAACGAGTTTCAAGATACTGAAACAGTTGATGCGCCTGCATTATTAATATTGGAAGATAATGAGAAGTTTAAAGATACGGACGGAAATATTTTGGATATTGAAACCAGAGGAACCAAAAGTAGAAAAAATATTTATTTTAAAGTATCTGATGTAAGTAAGATATTTGATATGGAAAATTTAAGTGCTACTTTATTAGATACAAGAGGGTGGTATGAAAGAAAAATAGATTATGAAACATTTTTTATTCGACAAGCATTTGGTTCAACCAAATCACATACGATTAAAAAATGTCTTTATCTAACATATCATGGGTTATTAAGAGTTTTATTCGTGTCAAGAAATAAAAACGTGGAAAGATTTCAAGATTGGGCAGAAGAGTCACTCTTTACAATCCAGATGGGGACCAAAGAAGATAAGGTTAAATTGGGAACAAGTATCTTGAATATTTCTCCAAAAACATACAAGGCAGTTTTTTCAACATACGCAAATAAATTCCCGTGTATTTACTTATTATCTCTTGGAACAGTTAAAGACTTGAGAAACACGTTTGGAATTGACGCATCTACACCCGATGATTATAATGTTTATAAGTATGGGTTTACGGATGATTTACAACGCCGAATTGGAGAAAACGAAACCAAATATAATAAGTTAGAAAACGTTAACGTTAAATTAGCAACCTTTAATATTATTGACCCCATATATATGAAAGATGCGGAACGAGATATTAGAGAAGAGTGTAACGCGTATGAAGTAAGTTTGAAATCTGACGGGTATAATGAATTGATTGTGTTGAACGAAAAACAATTAAAACACACAAAACAACATTATAGTCGTATTGGACGAGAATATGCCGGACATACTGCCGAACTACAAGACCAATTAGTTAAATTAAAGGATGATATTAAAACCTACGAGTTTAGATTAGAATTAAATACAATTAAATATGAAAACGAAATCCAAAAATATAAAACGATTATTGAGACTAACGAGATAATTAACAATTTAAAATTTCAAAATTATGAATTACAAATAAAAAATTTAAGTTTTACACACATTTAGAGCAATGTGTATTTTAAATGTCTTGTAAAATAACAAAAAACGCATCCTTTTTATTCAGCATATTAAATTCAAAAACTTAAAAGAATATCCAATGTTTTGTCGGGGTAGTATCGATACCTGGACCTATATATATGCCATTTTTCCAAATGCCTTTTTTGAACTTGTCTTTGTCTTTAATGTAACCAATTTCAACGATTGTTTTATTTTCTCTTTTGTATTCAATGTTTTTAAACAACTCTGTAATTAGTTGTGTTTGTTCTGCCATTTTCAGTTTTTTTTCTTTTACATCATCTACATTATTTGCGGGGCGAAAAAAACTATTATTTTTATAAATAAACTCGAATCCCTCGCCGTGTTTTAACCCTAAATAGAAATATCCTTCATACATTTCTAAATTATTTATGTTTATGTAATACCCGAACCCATCTTTCTCGTCATTATACCAGTTCCCAACATAAATGGTTTCATTATTGTAACGCATCATACCAACTCCATGTCTTAAACCATTGAAAAACCCACCCGTATAGGTTCCTGCTAAATCACCATCAATGTTATAAGTCTTGTTTACCTTACCATTCATTAATATATTGTTGCTCCATTCACCTTTATAATTATCCTTATTCGCGCAGTTTAATAGACCATTTCCATGTTTTTCTCCATTATGCCATTCGCCCTTATACGTATCCCCATTATGGTAAAACATGATACCATTTCCATTTGGTTGTCCACTTACCCAATATCCCTGATACTTATCTCTATTTGCGTAAGTCATTATACCTAAACCATCTTGTAAACCGTCATGCCATTTCCCCTCATACTTATCTCCATTAGCGTAAGTCATTACTCCGTTTCCATCTTTAAAATCAGAGTTCCATTGTCCCTCATATTTATCTCCGTTAGCATAAACCATGATACCTTGTTTGAATTTCATATTATATAAAAGTTGTCCGAAAAATTTACCTTTATGGTAACGGGTTTTACCTTTTATTTTTTCCATAACTAATGATCCAGGACTTGGTGGAAGGACCTTGTCTTTTGGTGACAGTTGTGTTTTTTTTTGGTTTCTTTGTTGTTCTTGCTGAATTTTTTCTTTTATTAGTTGCTGTTGTTTTTCTCGTGCTTGTTGTTGAAGAAATTTTAATTCTTTCTCATCCTTTTCTTTTTGGGTTTGTTGTATATATTTGGCTTGTACGTATTTTTCTTCAGGGTTTAGTATGTCTTCTTCTTCTACTTCTTTTATGTTTACTCGTTTTATTGGTTTTAGTAGGTTTAATTGTTGCTGAAGTTGAAGTTGTGGATTTCTGTTTTGTATAGAGGTTAATTCTTGTTTTACTAGTTTTATTTGTTCTTTTAGTTCTTGTTGCCTTTTAGGTTCTTGATTTCCTTGTTGTAGGAAGGTTAATTCTTGTTGTAAACTTAATTGTATTTGTAGTAGTTTTAATAGTTGGTTTAATTGTTCTTGTAGTTGAGGTTGTTGATTTTCTTGTTGTAGGAAGATTAATTGTTGTTGGTATTGTTTTCTTTGTTGTTTTATTTTTTCTTGCTCGTCGGGGTATTGTTGAGCTTGTATATATTGCTGAAGTTGGTTTTGTTGTAAGAATGGGTTTTGATTCTGAGTCAGAGGTTTCACAAATTGCTGAAGTTGGTTTTGTTTCTGAGTCAGAGGTTTCACAAATTGCTGAAGTTGGTTTTGTTGCTGAAGTTGGTTTTGTTGCTGAAGTTGGTTTTGTTGCTGAAGTTGAAGTTGTGGATTTCTGTTTTGTATAGAGGTTAATTCTTGTTTTACTAGTTTTAGTTTTTCTTTTAGTTCTTGTTGCTTGTCAGGTTGTTGATTTCCTTGTTGTAGGGAAGTTAATTGTTGTTGTAAACTTAATTGTCTTTGTAGTAGTTTTAATTGTTGTTTTAATTGTTCTTGTAGTTGAGGTTGTTGATTTCCTTGTTGTAGGAAGATTAATTGTTGGTGGTATTGTTTTATTTGTTGTTTTATTTGTTCTTGCTTATCGGGTTGTTGTTGAGTTTGTATATATTGCTGAGGTTTTCCAAATTGCTGAGGTTGGTTTTGTTGCTGAAGTTGAGGTTTCACAAATTGCTGAAGTTGGTTTTGTTGTAAGAATTTGGGTCGAAGTAGAGGTATTGTTTGTTGGTTGTAGGTGTTTCTATTTTTTTGGGTTTTATTCATTATATACTATAATAATATATTTATTTGTATGTCTTAATTTTATTTAACACCCTTAATACATTTTCTTTAAGGGTGTTAATTCAACAGGCATATAACCAATCAATTATCATATATTATAAACGCATTTATATATTATTAATAACGCGACATGTCTTCGATTGGTATTAAAGTATGTTTAAATTTAATAGATTTTAAAGTTGTATCTTTTATCTTACAATCAATTTCAAAATTTAAAAAAAATAACAATTCTATCATTAAATTTTCATTGTTGTAATTATATATAATACAAAATAACGAACGGGTAAATTCACCCGTCGAAACCTCTTGCGCATACTGCTTACAATCATCACAAAAAATAGAATCACATGGTTGTGTATATTTTCTTGGTAATAAATGTAATATGGAATACAAAAAATTAAATTCAGGGGTATTATACAAATACAGGTTTAATTTATAGTAAAGCGTATTTTTTAAACTTAATGTTCTAATCTGTTCATCTATTTCATTCATATTTTATTATCATTATTATTAATATTTATATTATTGTCGACAATAATAAATAAAAAATAGGGTTTCCCCATTATTTTTGTATTTTTTTATATTTTTTATATTTTTTGTATTTTTGTATTTTTTTATATTTTTTATATTTTTTTATTTTTTGTATTTTTTGTATTTTTGTATTTTTATAGGATTTTATTAATCTTTTGTGGTTGTGTTTCGTCGTAGCATTTTATAATTGATATGCTTGAACGACACATAGGACACTTCATTAGTTTATTAATGGTGTTCCTAGAACTTTTAATAAACTCGCATACACAATCTACACAGAACTGATGATTACATTCAAACTCACACGCGAATTCTAATCCGGTTATTTCAAGACAAATATTACATTCTTTCGGTGTTTTTCCGTATAAATCCGTTAGGTGATTTACTTTAATAGTTCGCTTCGTGAATAGAATTACATCTCCGATTATAATGTTTTTATAATTAGAATAATTTGTGTTAACAAAACAATCAATGTCGCGACCTATGTTTTCTAGTGTATTCCTTATTGTCGAAACATTTATAGGAGATATCAAATCATCATCACATGTTACATGTTGTAAAAGAGTATCGATGTTAAATAACGGTTTTTCGAATTTATTTACTATTAATCTCGCATTTAATACGTTTTTAAACATTATGCGTAACATAGGAATTCCAGTATTAGTGTTATGCCTATTGTGGTAGTTACACGTTTTCATTATTGAAATAACCTGACTAAATTCTTGAATCCTATTTCTTAATGAATTTAGGATAGTTGTTTCTTGTGTTCTTGCTATTGGTCGTGGTCGTATTGGTATTCGTCTTATTGGTTCTCGTGGTATAGTTATCACGTGTGTTCCGGGAACGAGTTGTAATACTCCGAGGTGTGATACTCCGTATGTGTAATCAGGATATTGTCTTATTAAAGAACATTTGTTCTGATTATTACGTTTGTGTCCTGGTTGGTTACATCTTGAACATTTGGTTTTATAAAACAACGGACCTGGAACCAAATACATATCGCAAATAGGGTCACCATAATTATGACCGTTTCTACCACATTTAGAGCAAACAAGATTTTCTTGAGAAACTTGGATTGTTGTCATTTTACCTTATTTATTTTTTATTATTATTTATTATTTTGTATCCATATTACTTACCCGAAAGTATTTCAATTTTCTTAAAAATACGATATTATTCGCGTTACAATAAAAAAGGTTGGGTTTCCCCTTTTTTATTTTATACACAATTCATTTATTCATTTATAGAACATCTATTATTTTATTTACATTAGTTTCATCGTTACAAGTTATACCATATATATTATTGCGACACATAGGACATTTAATTTGTATACAATTTTTAATTATTCCACAAACACAATCAATACAAAATTGATGATTACAATCAAATTCACACGCTGTTTTATGTTCTTTATTTTCATAACAAATGTTACATTCATATTCAACGCCATTCAAATCCAGGTCAGCGCGAGTAACGACATTTACATTCCGTTTCTCGCGTAATTCGGGGTTATTTCTTAATGATGAACTAGACCGTTGATAATGTATATTCCAATAATTATTAATTGAAAAGTCGATTCTATCTACGAAATATTCACATCGTGATAATTCAGTTTCGGTTATATTATTAAAATCATAAGCATCTATAATCCTTATCCATCTATGAAATTGTTCAAACTCGTGAGGTTCAAAACTCGGCGTTTGCGTAAATACAATAAGATTACGTCTTAACTCACGCATTAAATCTTTAACTAAATCTATTCGTCTATTACGAGAAATCACGCCCGTATGCGTTACATAGTAATAATCGCGATATTCGTTGTATAAAGAACATAATCGTCGATTACTTCGATTATGACCTGGTTGATAACATCTTGAACACCTTGACCTATAAACAGGTCTTACCTGAATTCCATAAAGGGAACAAATAGATGAACCCGTATTATGACCGTTCATACCGCAATTCGCACAAATTCTATTTACCTGTGAAACTTCAATTCTGTCCATTATTTACTTATTTATTTTATTAAACTAATAACTAATAAAACCATTTCATTTTTTTGTTTAGATATAATATAATGAAAATAAAGAAACCGATAAATCCCTCGGTTAAAAACGTATATAAGGGTGGAGTGATAATAACATATGGTAAGAAGATATATCCTAATGGTGATGTTTATGATGGAGCAATATCAGACGGAAAAAAACGAGACCAATATGCTACCATGAAATACGCGAATGGAGATTATTATCAAGGACCGTGGGTTAATGATAAAAAGGAGGGCGTTGACGGTAAAATGACATACTCAGAAGGAGACGATAAATTTCAATTTATTGGCGATTGGGTTGATGATAAAATTCATTTTGGGGAAATGAAATATAAAGACGGTTCAGAGTATTATGGCGAATGGTTAAACGACCTTAAAAACGGTAAAGGGGAAATGAAATATAGTGATGGTTCAGATTATTATGGCGAATTTTTAAACGACCTTAAAAACGGTAGAGGGGAAATGAAATACTCAGAAGGAGATGATAAATTTCAATTTATTGGCGATTGGGTTAATGATAAAATTCATTTTGGGGAAATGAAATATAAAGACGGTTCAGACTATTATGGCGAATGGTTAAACGACCTTAAAAACGGTAAAGGGGAAATGACATATAGTGATGGTGCGTTTTATAATGGTAACTGGGTAAACGGAGTTAGACACGGTGAAGGGGAAATCACTTATCCAGATGAGTCAATTTATGATGGTAACTGGGTAAACGACCATAGACAAGGAATAGGTATATTTTTTGGTAATGACGAGACTCAAGAAGGATTTTGGCAGGAAGACAGATATCTTGGACCTGTTAGACCTAGAGGACTGGTTTTAACCGACCATGATACGGATGCTGATTATATACTTCTTGAGGACGATAATGAGGAGGCATTACAAATACACAACGCATCCGCAAAAATTAACTTGAATAAATATTTACAGATTATTAATGTAAATATGGATTCAGATTATGGTAATATTACAGATTATGGTAATATTACAGATTATGTGAGAAGTAAGTTTGTCCCATTAATTAATCGTTTATTTTCAAATAGACAACAATCCATTGACAAATTAAATGCGGTTTTAGAGAAACTTAATTTGGCTAAATATTCTAGAGAACCAAAAAGTATTAATATTATTGGAAAAACCGTCGATTTCGTATTAAAACAACCAGACGAATTTATTGAATTTTATATTAATGCATTTATTCAAGACTGTTATAACGCATATCAAGACGGACAAATGAGTTGTGTTGGTGGAATCGTGGAACGTTTTTATATGATTATTGGAGACGCAGCATATGCTATGTGTCCTGATGAAACCTGTAATAATCCGTCATACACCGAATTATTAACTTTATTCGGTAAAAAGATAGACAAAAATGAACTCACACAAAAATGGGCAGAGGAATATTTAGAAAGTGAAAAAATTAAAAAGATGAGTAAGTCTGAAAGAAAACAGCATTATATTGATTTTATGAAAAGTAAATATCAGGAATTAGACATGCTTGATGAAACAACGGAGAATTTAATTAATAGAGAAGCAGATAATCTTGATTATGTGTTTGAAAGTCTTCAACTCGGAGGGAAAAAACGTAATAAACAAACGAGAAAAAACCGAAAACTCACTAAAAAACGGTTTGGAAAATCTAAGTTTCGAGTAAGAACTATAAAAGTGAAAAAAGGTAAAAGAAGAATGACGAGAAAACGTCCAAATAAAAAAATTGAAAGGATTTCTAAGCGTTCATAAATAGTAACAAACAAAATGGACACAAACACAATTGAAATTTACGCGATGCTGTTGGTTTTAATATATACCTGTATGGGTTTATGCGTTTACTACACTTACACAATAACAGAAGCAATACATTATGCCTTAAATAAAAAAATAAATGTTCTTCAATCCGAACATGATGAAATGATTAAAGTATATGATATTAAATTCTCGGTTATCGAAGAAGAATTAGATATAATTACTTCGTATCTTGATGATATTATAAACGTAATCGACGCACAAACCGACCAAATCACAGAAAACAGTCAGGATATTAAAGACCTTCAATTTATATTACATAAATTATTCGCATCACAGTTAGATAAAGTTAAAACGTAAGTCGTGGAAAATACGCATCGCGTCCAATAATTAAATATTTATACATTAGTTAACAATAAAAAACGGGGAAACCCTTTTTTATTGTTGGCGAAATGGTTTAAAAATAAAAATATATTTAAAATAATAACAAAATGAACTCAATAATCCTCGTTATAGTTAATTTAATTTTCATATGTATTTTATTATATGGGTGTGATACGTTAAATAAAAAATTAAACGTGTTTGAAATTCGGATGTCAACCAACGAGTTTATATACGAAACCAAACTAAATGTGCTTGAAGATACACTTATACAACACATTATTGAAAAATACGAACAAGATACCAAATACAATTTACTTACCCAAGAATATTTCAAGCAAGTTATGGATAAGTTAAAAGAAAACCATATTAATGAAATCAAAAACACGATTACCCAACTTAATTATAAAATAACTTCAAATACATATAAGATTGATGAACACACAAATACGCTTATACATATTAATCGTAAATTAAACGCAATTACAAACGATATCGAGGGAATTAAAGATAAAATTGCCGAGTTTGAAAACACCCTGGTTACGAATGAAGACTTTGAAGAAACCTTTAACATTCTTACGAAATATTACAAAACCATCACGTTGTCAACAGAAGACGATAAAAACTATTCTGATGTTATTGTTCCATTAGTTAATCTTGTTATAGAACATAATGAAACGGTGTTAATGTCACACTCGTATGTATCTGACCCCGAAAACGTTCATATTAAAAATTATGAATTACACCGGTTATCTCAAAATAATATTCCTCCCAAAATGCATTTATATTTAATAAGGATTAATAAAAAATATTATAAGTGTCAGTATGATAAATACGATGTGGTTACTAACACAAATTATGGATTTACATCTTACCCTATTAACCATCCTCTATTATTTGAACCTCACGGACACGCGCCATTCACACAACGCGCACCAGCAAATGCTCCTGTGGGCATTTTCATAAACAAACGGGTTGTAAAACTGGTTGATTACGGAGGACAACTATTTTTGTAAACTCACGCGAAAAAAGGTTGGGTTTCCCTCTTTTTCTATTTTCTATTTTTTTATTTTATGTTTTCTGTTTTCTGTTTTAAGTGCGGATTATTTAACATTTCCAAGATGTTTAATTCCTTCATCGGTTATTTTATTACAATAAGATAAATTTAATGTATGTAAATTTCCAAGATGTTTAATTCCTTCATCGGTTATATTTTTACAATAAGATAAATTTAATGTATGTAGATTACACAGATGTTTAATTCCTTCATCTGTTATTTTATTACAACCATATAAATTTAATGTATGTAGATTACAAAGATATTTAATTCCTTCATCTGTTATTTCATCACAAAAAGATAAATCTAATGTATGTAATTTACCAAGATGTTTTATTCCTTCATCTGTTATTTGTTCACAACCATATAAATCTAATGTATGTAGATTACACAGATGTTTAATTCCTTCATCTGTTATTTGTTGACAAGCAACTAAATCTAATGTATGTAAATTACAAAGATGTTTAACTTCTTCATCTGTTATTTCATCATAACCAAATAAATTTAAACTTAATTTACTAGTTGTTGTTTTTGAATTTATTAAATTTTTAAAATAAATATCCTGTACATATTTTAAAGAATATGTTATATTTAATTTAAAATTCTTTATTTTTAAATTAAATAAATATTTATTGCAGTTTAATAGATTATTGTCATATGTTACATAATCATTTATTAAATGAATTATAATATCTATATAAAATATTCTGGGTGTTGTTAATATTGTCATTTTGTATATTATTTATTGTTTTGTCTTTATATATATACATTAATTTCGTTTCATTTTTTATAAGGTTTCATCTGTTTTTTTAAACAAAAAAAGGGTGGGTTTCCCCTTTTTTTATTTATTTTGTATTTATTTTATTTATTTATTTTTTCATTGTTTTCGTGGTTGATTTACTAACAGACTTATTTGAATTATGGTTGCTTGTCTTAATTGTCGTTTTAGTTATGGTCGTTTTAGTTATGGTTGTTGAAGATTGTTGTTTATTCATTTCACGTTTTGCCGCATTTGCGGCAGCTAACATATAACCGGCAGCTTGTTGTGTTAATTCAGCAGATGTTTTCGTCATTGTATATTATTTATTGTTTTGTCTTATATATATACATTAATTTCATTTCATTTTTTTTTATTTTTCATATGTTTTTTAAATACTAAAAAAGGTGGGTTTCCCCTTTTTTATTTATTTATTTTTATTTATTTTTATTTATTTTGTATTTTTTATTTATTTTGTATTTTGTATTTTTTATGTTTTATATTATTTAATTTAAACAATCGTTTATTTTTTGTATTTGTTGGTCGCCGTTACATTTTACCGTAGTTATATTTAAACGACACATCGGACAATTAATTGTTGTATTCGTGTTTTTACGAGTAATAATTATACCACATATACATGTAACACATAACTTATGATTACAGTTAAATTTTCCCACATTTATGAAGTTTATATCTTCATAACATATGGAACATTCGATGGATGTTTCGTTAATTGTTTTTTCTGATTTAATTACATTTAAATTTATACGGGGTGCTTGTATAATTCGTTCGGTTGCTGAAGGGAAATTTACATTTCTAACAACATAATTAATTAGGACCTCGTGATTCAATAGTAATGATGTAATGTAAGAGTATAATGATCTTGATATGTTAGATAGTTTTAGTTGGAATACCCAAAAGTTTAAACGACTAGGATATCTACTTAGTATTCTTAATACATTATTTAACTCGCTTGTATAAGTTATAGTTATCTCATTAATTATATAATTTGCGAATTCGTTAACTGTAACCCAATCAGGAATTAGAACAATATTAGTCATAATTTGTCGGTATTGGTCTTGGTCCACTTGATTAATAACCCAAATAAGTCTTTCAATACAACCCTTTAATTCCTCAATTCGTGTGTTTAATTCTAATATTTGGTTAGGTTCAAAACTCTCTATTTCTGGTTGGGTTCGTTGCTCTTGAACGTGTCGGGTTGACCTATAGACATAATCCGGGTATTGTTGTAGTAAAGAACATTTACTACGATTATTACGCTTATGTCCTGGTTGGTTACACCTAGAACATTTACTTTTATAATGGTCCGGCATATCTACTGTATAATATCGACAACTCGTTTCGTTTTTGCTATGTCCTCGACTACAGCATTTTGCGCACACCTTGTTCTCTTGGGTTACTTCAATAGTAATTGGTGAGTTCATTTTTGTTATATTTAGTTTTTTATATTTTGGTAAGCAATAAAAAGCATTTCATTTTTTTTGTTTTTATAGGTAAAAAAATGAAACGAAATTTATTATTTGATGGAGTGTAAACAAACAATGAGTTATATTCATAATTTAATAAAACCATATTTCACCGGATTTGTTCATATCGAATACAAAATCGATATTACAATTACTATCGCTTCTGTTATTGAAGTCGTCTTAAACACTTGTATGATACTAACCCTATTTATATGTTATATAATTATAAAAAAATATTATACGCATAGAACCAGCGCTATTAAAGTTTCGGTTTCTCCATTCGTGGAATCACCTGTTGAAATCGAATGTATGATTTGTTTTGAAGATACACAAATCATATGTAAACCAGGATGTAATCACGAATTATGTGTTGTGTGTATGTGTGAATTAATAAAGACATCACTCATACCCACGTGTCCTATGTGTAGACAACAAATTACACAAATAAAATGTCATAGTGAAAAGGATAAACAAACCATTCAACTATACTTACGTAAATAAACAAACATATTTTGCGGTTCTTGGAACCGTATAAAAAAGGGTGGGTTTCCCCTCTTTTTTATTTATTTTTTATTTATTTGTTTAGTTTTTATTTATTTTTTATGTTTTATTTAAATAATCCTTTCTGGTAGAATGCGTAATAAACGTTATTTACTTCATCAATTTGACACTGACTTAACTCAACCTCCGCATTCAATTTTTCACGAATGTCGTTAATAAAGTTAGGATTAAAAGGTTCAAATTTAGTAGGGTCCTTAGACCAATTGTGGTCTTTTGTTTGTGTATATGCGTTCATAATCTCTCCTAGTCTGTAGTCAATGGTATAATAGTAATCATATTTATATTTTTTTTGCGTTGATATAGGTATTACGTATTTTTTTGGTTTTAATGGAGGTATCGTGGTAAAATACTTATTTATATTGTTACCATTATTTATTACATGTGTTTTTATTAATGATTTACTTACAGTTTTTATAAATTTAGTCATTTTAGTCATTTTAGTTATTTTAGTAATTCTTTTTATTATTTTTAGTTTCTTAATTATATTTTGTAAAAAGCATTTCAATTTTTCCACAATATACGCGTTTTGTTAATTAGTAAAAAAGGGTTTCCCCATTTTTTATCCTTTTTCAATTTGTTTATTCTACAATTAGGTTGTTATTCGTGTTCGAAAGTCAACTCAAAGAGTGCTTTATTTAAATCTTGACCGATATATGTTGATTTAAACGAGTTGGATTTATAATATGGACCGAAGCAATCACAATAGGATTCTCTTCCGCAGGACAAACAAAACCAAATTGTTGTTTTTTTACTCAAATAATACCTTTTTTTCCCGCCTTTTCGGGTTATTTCAAATATGTGTGAATCACACTTATTTATTAATATCGTGTTGTTGAGAACTGCGACCTTATGTTTATTATATTCGAGCAACATAAGAGAAACCTCGTTTTCATCAGGCATTAGAAACTTGAAGATTTCCTTCCCAATACATTGCGGTAATTTACTGATTAACTGGTTTAATGAGTTGCTCATTATTTATTTATTTATTTATTTATTCTTAGTATAACATAACGGTGTATTTTTGTTTCATTTTTTTGTTATGATATATGGTATTAAACTACTTAAAAATATACCAATAATTAGTATATAGCATAAATAAAAATAAAATAAAACAAATGACTGATACCAATCACTACTCCGTTAAAAACGACGATTTTAGTATAATATCGGATATTACTGAAAATACTTCGAAATCTTCAGAAAAGAATAAAATATCCAAAATAGACCTTACGATAATATTTGACGCTAATTTACAAAAAATGAATATGAATGATTTAAAATCTAAATGTTTTGCAAACTCAATAACGAATATTTCAAAGTTTAAAAAACAGGAATTAGTCAATAGATTAACGGAAGAATTTGAATTATTATGGACATATTATTCCAGCATTAATTTACCAGAATTAAAAAATATTTGTAAAACCAACTATATTAATGGCGTGTCAACTAAAAAAAAAGACGACATTATTAGTGTGATTATGGTAAAAAATTCAACGTGCGATAGTATGTTATTTTTAGGTAAGAACCCGTTATTACCGGAGGTAGAAGAATCACATTTTGTTAAACCAATGAGAATTAGTGATGAACTTGCTTCATTTTTAGAAAAACCTTCCGGAACAGAAATGACAAGAACAGAAGTAATCAGAGATATTAATAAATATATCCGAATAAATAATCTACAGGATAAGGAAAACAATCATAAAATTAATCCTGACATCAAACTTGCAACCCTTCTTAAATTGAACGAGTCCAATGAACTAACATATTTTAATATTCGACGATATTTAGAACTCGAAGAAGAAGATAGAATACAAAAAGAAACCGAAAACAAAATCAAACTAGATTTTTTAAAACAACACGAAGAAGAAGATAGAATTCAAAAAGAAAAGCAATTAAAACGGGAATTGAAAAAACAAAAGGAACTCGAGAAAATAAAGCAGCAGGAAATCGAAGAAGAAAACGCAAGACTCAAACAAGAGGAAGAACGACAGACCCAATTGGATTTAATAAAACAACTCGAAGAAGAAGAAACACAACTTAAAAAACAAAAGGAACTCGAGAAAATAAAACAACAAGACATAAAAAATAAAAAACAGGTTATCCCTAAAAGCATAAAGGTTATTGTGTGGAACCACTACATCGGCGAAAATATAATAAATCATAGATGTTTATGTTGTAAAAAAGTATTAATATCAAACACGATGTTTCATGTAGGACACGTTATTAGTGAAAAAGCAGGAGGAACACATGAAATAAATAATTTAAGACCGATTTGTGCTTCGTGTAATCACTCAATGGGAAGTGAAAATATGGTTGATTTTGTAATAAAATACGGGTTATATATCGGGTAATAAACGGTCTGCGTGGCAACTAATAATTTTTTAGTATGCTAAAAAACGCATATAATATAAAAAATTGAAATGCTTTTTATCAAATATAATTAAGCAACTAAAAATAATAAAAAGAATAAATAAAATGATGTCTTTAAATTTAACAATCGGTGAATATTTTGAATATAATAATATGGAGGAGATGCGTGAGTATCTACAATACCTATTCTGGGTTCAAGACGACACCAATAAAAGTGAATGGAACCGGTCAGATAAAATTACTGGGGTTCAACCACACTTAGAATCTCAAATTAAAAAACAATACAACAAACATAAACGAAATTACAATGTTGTTCCTATTGTTGAATACGTATTTGACGCAAATACGTTTTTAAATATTAAACGAAATTAAAAACCTAAAAAAACGAAAAAAAAATAAAAAACGAAAAAAAACACGAAAAAACGAAAAAAAATAAAAAAGGGGAAACCCACCCTTTTTTATTTTAGGTATTTTTAATTAAATATATAAAACCATGACCGTTCGAAAAAAATGACCTTCGGAAGAATTAATATGATGATTCACCTCTAAAATTAGGGATTTATAATACTCAAGTGATTTTGTTAAAATTAGTTGTTTACTTACTGCAAAAATACCGTTGTAATAAATATTAATTGGATTCGGATAATTTACATTAATATTTTTTTTAAACCAATCTATAAATAATATAGGTTTATTGTTTTTATAATTATCTTTTAAATAATATCCCCTATTATTATAATTCCAATTATGATAACTATTTTATCTTCAGTGGAAAATTGTGGGTTTCTTTATTTTGGAGGATTCCTTACATCAATCATATAACTTTTATCTAAGGTATTAAACGGAATATTCCATTTTTTACACAATAAACTTAAAGCAGTTTGATCATGTCTATTTTCAATAAAACTCGCATCATTCGGACCAAACACACTTTGAATATCTGTGCTAATTCTAGGGTCTTGACTATACGTTAGCCATTCACTTATAAATACAAAACTCTCAATATTTTTTTTAAGTAATATAAATCCACTCCAAACCTGATTTGAATCTGTTATATTTGGGGTGTTACGCACGTTCATTAACACATATGCGTCGAATTTAGTCCATTGCTTTTCAACGTATGTTCCATCATTTGGTTTATTCGAATATACACCAATATTAGTATTAGTTAAAATATTGTTTTCAAATTCTCTAATGTTTTTTAACCATAAATATTTACTATCATTATAACACAAGATATCACCTTCATCCATTGTTATTAAATGTTTTAAAATTATGTATGGTTTCCAAACCGCATAACCACCTAATCTCTTATGTTTAAAAAAATTTGAATTTTTATTTTTGTAAAATGTGTCTATATCATCCATCGTATATATTTTGACAGTATCAAATTTTCCTATATTTAAAGCAGTGTTACAATTATTTATCGCAAACTTCATATGGTCGTCCGTCGCAAAAGTTATAAAATGATATTTAACCATTTTATATAACAAAATATAATATAACTCTTCTTTATTACGTGTTTAATATTATTTTACTCGTATAAGGTATATTATAAATAACAGAACACCATTTACTAAACCCGGACCCGTGTCCGTAACTACTAATAGAATATATTTTATTTGAATGACACATTAAATAAAAATCTATTAACGTATTTTTTATATGTTCGTCTTTTAATGTGGAGTGTACACCTAAGTGTGTTATAGGGTTGATGTTAAAAACACCATTCTTAAATTTGGAGAATAATATTTTTAATTTATAATTATCGCTCAAAATCAAGTATTTAGAATTTACATTATCTAATAATGGTTTCAAATATTTAAATATTTCATTCACGAACTTTTCATTTATATATTGAGAATTATGTAGTAAAAACATATCTCCAAAACGAATATGTATTACGGTAAACTCGTTTGAAATTAGATTTAAGTTTTTAATAACCAAATCCACATCAGTTTTAATTGTTAAATTCGGTTCAATCCTACTTTTAATAAAATCAATTTCGGATTGTTTTATTTTTAAAATAGGAAATGAATTAAGACACGTATAATATACTTCACTAGTTTCATTTTTTAACAAATTTATAAAAGTATTATAAAAATTTATGGGATTCTCCGGTGGCATATACATTTCAATCTCATTATAATTAATTGTTGGATTTAGTTTTTGATTATTCATATATTTTGATATTGGATGATTTGAAACATCTATATCAAAATCTAACCCATTAATACCGCATATTTGAATTAAATAAAAACAACCTCTCAAAAAATCACCAAAACCATAAATGGTGTTGCTGTTTTTATATTGTAATTGATACACATTTACTATTTTTTTAACATTTATAATTATTTCTTGATCAATCTTATGACTATTTACTGGTTTTATAAACTTTAATTTAGAAGAGGGTAAATACATTTTAAAATTCATTTTATTGTATAAATATATATTTTTAGTAATCGAAAAACACGGTTAAATTTTAAAAATTGAAATTATTTACATACTTTATAATAAGACAAAAGAAATATAAAAATGTCTTCATTTACTCACCAAGATAATATATGTTCAATATGCTTAACACCCAAGCATATTGAAGACAAATACATTCACAAAATACACGTATGTAATCATACATTCCACGTTAAATGTTTAAATATGTGGTATGACACGTGTCACAACTCGAATAAATTTTCAGCAGTGTGTCCTTTATGTAAAAGGGATGTTATATCCGTCGAACATGCGAATGTGTATAAAATCGGCGGAGTATACCTATTTAACCCCAAAAATACCAACATTCTTTATTCAAATATTGAATGTTACGAGAGCGATAAAATCGCATACATTAATTCTTTTACAGATAATAAACCGAGTTATATAACGTTTTGTGAATCTGTTAATGAATATATGAGACGCGTTAGACATTATAATGGTTCAGATGAGGATTATCTACACAATCCAGAAAACACCGATTTGATGTTGCTCGACGAGTTATCCTGGTGTGTTAGTGTTATGGGGTATTCAACGGCAACCTATATATACTTAATGAAAATAGGACACCTACCAGTTAAATACCTTAATTAATAAAAAATAAAAAATAAAAAATAAAAAATAAAAAATAAAAAATAAAAAATAAAAAATGGGGAACCCCTCTTTTTTATTTACGGTTTTCAGATAATAAATGCTGTTCACTATTTTGTTTGTTATCAATAGACACCGATTTACCTTTTCCAGACTTCAAAAAAGAAGTTTGCACACGGACCCCATCCACCGCCTTCTGAATAGTCTATATTAAAATTGTATTCTCTTAATATTTTATTAATGTATTGCTTATGTGACTCATCAAAATAATCATTTTCCATAATAATTAAATTAATATTATCTAATATATTAGGCATATCCATTAAAATATAATAAAAAGCTCCTTCACAATCCAATACTAACGTATCAAATTCAATATTATACTTAGTTTTTAATTTATCAAGTGAAATCGTATTAACCCAACTATATCCTTTGCGTAAAGTATCGCTTGGTATAGTGGACCAGCCTGATTGAATTAATTTTCTATTTGATAATGCCGAACTTTCTATATGGAAATTAAAATTATTTAAATCTCTATTTTCTGTTAATTGTTTTGCTATATTTGTATCACATTCTAATGTAACAAAATTATCATTATTTTTCAAAATAGATGCGATAATTAATGAATTTCTCCCTATATTTCCCCCAATCTCTAAAACCTTTTCATTTCCGGTTAAATACCTAACTGCCATTTTTTGTTCTGGTAATTCATCATTAAAACTACCGTGTTTAATTTGTAATTTAGAATGTAAATGTATTATTTTATTATTAATCTCATTCTGACTAATAGATTTTTTTATAGTATTATTTATCATATCTATTGTTATCTGAACATATTCGTCATATTCATATATTATATCATTCATGTATATAAAAATTAGTTTATGAATGTTTGGTAAATGATCATTGAAATGTATAGCTCTATTTCCATCACCTGTTGGAATCGTAAGTATATTATTGTTTGTTAAACGTGATAAACAAATATCTGTAACATCAACCTTATTATTAACAATTCCATAATATATTTGCATTATTATATTATATTATACACAAGTATTTAATTATAAATATTACGCGTCCTAAATAAAATAGTCATCCCTTTAATAGTAATATACGAGTTACATATAATAAAAATTGTTAACCCACTCTTTTTATTTGTTAACACACAGGTTCTACTTTTTTATTTTGATTTCCTTTGAAATATTAGTTATTATTTTTGATTCATTATCGGCATCTTCCTTTCCTGACCCTCCAAGCACTTCCAACATTAAGTTATGATACCTTGTATTGTTTCTAGAATCGTGTCGGTCCCAATCTGTATACTCCTTTTTAAACTCCCGCATCAACATAAACGCGCCCTTAGCAACGGTTTTTATTGCTCTTCGAACACTCGTATGGTTATCATCTTCTTTTTCCCAAATATTATTATCTTTCACATATATAATTTTTCGTTTTTCATCGGTGCAGTGAATAGGTCTTAATTCCTGTTTTAACGAGTTAAGATTTTTAATAAATATTTTTGAAATGCCGTTTACAAATCCGAAATTTTCAATATATTCCAAATCTGAAAATTGCTGTTTAATTGAATTTATAAAATCGGTCATATTCATAGCGTCCTTACACGTTTCATTTAAAAATAACTGAAGATTAAATGTTTTGTTATTGTTATTGACTGTATTGTTTACGTTATTGTTATTGTTGTTTACGCTATTGTTATTGTTGTTATTGTTGACAATCTGGGTATTACTAGACAATTCAATAATGGTTTTATTTTGGTCAATTAATAATTCCTTAAAATTATTATTATCCTTTAATATTTGTAACACGAGTTCGGTTGATATTTCAGGTTTATCGTTATTTGGTTTTTCAGGACACTGACACTGATGTCTTGTAAGATTTCTTTTATGTTTATATGTTTTATCGCAAAATATACACGTGTGCAAAATACCCACACCATTTTGACATATTTCTGGTCCTTTAATATTTTTACAGGTTTGTTGTGATGCGGCATTTTTTCGGCGTTTTTCGGCATTTTTTGCTCCGTTTTGCTCCGCGAGGTGTTTACGTGTGAGTAAATGAGCGGCATAGTTGGACGGTTTAAAGCATTTAAAGTCACATAATTCACAAATAAAATTTTCGGCATTTTTTCGGCATTTTTTTGCTCCATTTTGCTCCGTCTGTGATTTATGGGTTAATACGTTAACCGTATTGTCGGGTGTTTTAAAGCATATAAGGTTAGGAACATCACGCGGCATTTTTTCGGCATTTTTTTGCTCCGTTTTGCTCATTGTATATAAACGACCAAAAATGTCTTTAAGTTGTAATTCCGAATTTTAATCATTTTTTTGGAATTTTATCGTAATAAAAA
>Ga0114967_10000517_pt1 | contig 33056 bp, 24 predicted proteins | sample M_130628_MF_Meta_FD_92639 | JGI IMG/M metagenome (GOLD analysis project Ga0114967, IMG submission 92639) | Freshwater microbial communities from Lake Montjoie, Canada to study carbon cycling - M_130628_MF_MetaG | ecosystem: Environmental > Aquatic > Freshwater > Lake | place: Lake Montjoie...
CAGCACCTCGCGCGAGGCCTCGGCCGCGTGCTCCACGCCGGCCGCCTCCAGGCGCGCCAGCACGAAGCGGTCGATGGGCGAGCGCACCCACGCACCCTCGCGCACGGCGGGCGGCGCCGGTGCCGCGAGCGGCTTCCAGCTCCACCATGTGTCCTTCGCCTTCGCGGCGCGCTGCTCGATGGCGCGCGCCGCCGCCGCAGCCTTGGCGACGCCGGAGTCCTCGACCGGCGGTTCCACGGCCGCCACCGTCGCCACGATCGTCATCCCCGCGGCGCCAACCGCCAACGCCGACAGCCACCGCGCGGGGCGCGCGCCGGGGGCGTGGTCCGTGGTGCCGTCTGGGGAGGCAGGCATCCGTTCAACCATAGTGCCCGCGCCCGGCCCGGTTTCAAGGATTGTCCGCATATCGTCAGCACATGCGCGCATCTCGGACGGCGATCGTGGCAGTGTTCTCGCTCCTGGCACTGGTGGCGGCCATCACCATCGCACCCAGCGCTGCGGCACAGTCCGCGAAGGCCCCGGTGCGCCCCGCGAAGAAGCAGTACGACCCCGCCAAGTTCAAGGCCAAGCAGCTCCTGGTGGTGCACTACGCGCGCGCTGACGGCGACTACGCCGCGTGGAACCTCTGGGCCTGGCCGCGCAACAAGGACGGCGCCCAGATCAACTTCACCGACGAAGACGCGTTCGGCCGCATCGCCGTGGTGCCGCTCAAGGAGTCCGCGGACGAAGTGGGCTTCATCGTCCGCAAGGGCGAGTGGGAACGCAAGGACATCGACGGCGATCGCTTCGTGCCGCTCGGCGGGAAGCCCGTCACCGAGGTCTGGCTCGTCTCCGGCGACGCGGAAGTGCATCGCACGGAACCGGTGATCGACCGCACGCTCAAGGTGAAGGCCGCGTTCGTGGACGATCGCTCGCGCGTGCTCATCGCCACCAGCACACCGCTGACGCCTACGCAGCTGAAATTGCTCAAGTTGGAGGTGGCTGGCAAGGTCGTTGCCGCCACTGCCTCGCGCGCCAACGTGCCAAACGCGGAAAGCGCCATGACCGAGGTGCGCCTCTCGCGCCCCCTGCGCGACGAGGAGATCGCAAGCGTCACCGTGAAGCTCGCCGACGCGCCCGCCGTCATTGCCTACGCGCGCGGCGTGCTGGAAGACCCCGCGTTCATCGCGGCGGACGCACGGCTCGGCGCAGAGTGCACGAAGGAACGCACCGTCTTCCGCACGTGGTCCCCCGTCTCCAGTGCCGTGGAACTGTGCCTCTTCGACACACCCACCGCCGCCGAACCCTCCGCGCGTCACGCCCTGCAGCGCGCCGCCGCCGGCAACTGGGAAGCCACCGTCCCTGGCGACCTGCATGGCCGCATCTACGCCTATCGCTTCACCCACTACGGCGCCGGCCACCTCGTCCCCGACATCCACTGCTACGCCGCCACCGCAGACTCCACGCGTTCCATCGCCGTGGACCTCTCCCGCGCCGAACCCGCCAACTGGTCCTCCACACCCGCGCCGCGCATCGCGCAGGCCACCGACGAAATCCTCTACGAAGCCCACGTGCGCGACTTCTCCGTCGCCGACGAATCATGCCCGAAGGCCGAGCGCGGCACGTACCTCGGGCTTGTCCATTCCGGCACCACACCGGACGGCTCCCCCACCGGCCTCGCCTACCTGCGCCGCCTGGGCATCACGGCGCTCCACCTGATGCCCGTGCATGACTTCACCGCCGCGCGCGACGCATACAACTGGGGCTACTGGACCGCGCTCTTCAATGTGCCGGAAGGCAACTACGCAAGCGACGCCACCGACCCCGTCGCCCCCGTGCGCGAACTCCGCACCGCCATCCAGGGCCTGCACGCCGCGGGCATCCGCGTGATCCTCGACGTGGTCTACAACCACACCTCCTCAAGCGGCGCGTCGAGCCCCTTCGACGGCACCGTGCCGTACTGGTTCTTCCGCACCACGCCCGACGGCCGCTACAGCAACGACGCCGGCTGCGGCAACAGCGTGGCCGACGAACGCTCCACCGTGCGCAAGTACATGCTGGATTCGCTCGCCTTCTGGCTGCGCGCGTACAACGTGGACGGCTTCCGCTTCGACCTCCTGGGCACGCACACGCCGGAGACCGTCCGCGCCATCTGCGCGCTGGTGAAGGGCATCCGTCCCGATGCAACGCTCTACGGCGAGCCGTGGACCGGTGGCGGTCCCACGCGCTTCGGCAAGGGCGCGCAGAAGGGCCTGCCGATCGCCGTCTTCAACGACGACATCCGCGGCGCCATCCGCGGCGACACCGACGGCGCAGCCCCCGGCTTCGCCACCGGAAAGGGCGGCACCGACGACGGCATCAGGCGCGGCATCCGTGGCTCCATCGAGAGCTTCGCCCAGGAACCCGCCGAGACCATCAACTACGCGTCCGCCCACGACAACCTGAGCCTGGTGGACAAGATCGCCACGTCCGCACCCGCCGCCGACGCCTCCGCGCGCCGCGCGATGCAGAAGCTCGCCATCGGCATCGTGCTGGTGGCGCAGGGCATCCCGTTCATCGAGGGCGGCAGCGAGATGTGCCGCACCAAGGGCGGAAACCACAATTCCTACGAGGCGGGCGACGCCGTCAACCGCTTCGACTGGGCCGCCGCGCAGCAGTGCCACGACGTGAGCGACTGGGTGGCCGGCATGATCGCGCTCCGCAAGGCCCACCCCGCGTTCCGTATGGATGACGACGCCGAGGTGCGCGCCTCGCTCCGCATGCTCGACACGCGCGGCACCATCGCGTGGACCATCGATGGCACTGCATCGAAGGACCCCGCGCGGCAGCTCTTCGTGGCGCTCAACGGCGACCCGGTGCGCAAGGAGGTGGCGCTCCCGGGCGGCAAGTGGAACATCCTGGCGGACGGCAACGCGAGCGGCACGGCATCGCTTCGCACGGTGATGGGCAAGGTGGAGCTTGCGCCGTATTCGATGATCGTGGCTGCGCAGGAGTGAGCGCATTTCAGCGCAAAATCAGCGCAAGTCCATCCCCGGCGGCGGCGGGCACTCCGGGTTGATCCACTGGATCACCGCCGCCCATCCCGCGCTCTCCGGATCATGCTGCAGGTACCCCTGGATGGGCCGCACCACCTGCCATCCATCGCGGAGGTGCGCGGTGAGCGTTGGATCCACCACGCGCCCCTCCAGCACCGCGCTCACGTAGTCGGGCCCCGTCATCGTGCTTGCCACCGCGCCGTAGCCCGGCAGCCGGCTTGCGCCCACCATGCGCCACAGGCGCAGCGCGCGCACCACGTCGCGCATGCCGTCGGTGAGCGCGTGCGCCAGCCCATGCCGCTGGTGCTCCGGACTCACCATGATGTCCGCGCCGTAGAGCGTGTGGCCCTCGGGGTTGTCGTCGTCGAACGTGTCGTTGTCGGTGAAGACCTCCCACGGATCGTCCAGGTGGAAGTCCTTCATGGCCACCCGCAGCGAGAAGTGGACACCGGCCACCGCGCCCGAAGGCACGTGCTCGGCCACCAGCTGTCCCTCGGCGAATCGCTTCATGTGCTCATCGAGCTCCGCGTGCGTGTACGGCACCTCGGCCGGATAGACGCTTGCGCACAGCGCGGCAATGCCGTCGAAGTCCGACGCGCGCATGGTGCGGAGCTTGTAATCGGCGGGCACCATGGCGCGGACGGGCAATCGGGGCGGCCGGACTTGAACCGACGACTTCCTGCTCCCAAAGCAGGCGCTCTACCAAGCTGAGCTACGCCCCGCGGGGTGGACCGAAGTGTACGCGCACGAGGTGCGCAGCCCGTGGCTCCGCCGACGTGCTCCACGCCGGCCCGCAGGAACGGGATTCCTCAGTTCCCGAAGAGATACGTGCTGTTCGGGATCACGCCCGGGTTCAGGCGATCGCGGAAGAACTTCCAGTCGATCGCGATGCCCGCACCGGAGTCCGCCGGCTGAACGTAACGGTGGCCGTAACTGTCCCAGGTGTTCGGGAGGTCCGGGTTCGACAGCTCGTACGAATCGGTCGATCCGTCCACGTAGCTCATGGTGATGGCGTCCGGGCGCCACGTCGCCGGCCAGTCGATCCAGTTGGCCGTCTGCGGCAGGATCAGCCATCCCTCGTTGTTGTAGGCAACGGTGTCATCCTCCACGATGGTGGCCATCATGCGCTGCGGCGACTTGATGGTGCCGATGGTGGTGGAGTTGTACTGGCTGAGCTGCGGGGTCACGCCGTACATGGTGCTCGTGAAGTCCCCGTCGAACTCCGGCAGCTCGTCCGGGCGCGTGGAGCCAAGCAGCGCATTGAGGCTGTAGCTGCGCACGCGCGTGTTGGTGTTCGAGACGTTCGATGCCAGCGGGTTGGTGGGCTCGTCCGGCGAGATGTACGACTTGATGTCGCCGATGTACGGAAAGAGCGTGCCTTGCTCCAGCGCAGACGGCTTCTCGAACTGGCCGCCCGTCGCAAGGTTTGCGCCTTCGGCCTTCACCCAGCAGTGCGCGCTGCCGCTGCCCACGTTCCCGCCGTTCACGTAGAGGGTGCCCTGGGAGTCGGTTCGCGGGCTCGCGAAGCGCGACTGATTGCTGGTGGCGTACGTGTAGTTCGCCATGGTGATGGTGCGCTGGTTGGTGAGGCACTTCAGCGTGCGGCTCTTGGACCGCACCTTGCCGATGGTCGGGATCACGAGCGCCACGATCAGGCCGATGATGGCCACCACCACCAGCAGCTCGGTCACGGTGAAGCCGGTGCGGGCGGGGCGGGCATCGTTCCGTTGGGTGCTGTTTCTCATGGTTGGTCCAGGCTTGAACCGCAGTAAGATACGGCCATGATCACCACTTCAATGGCACGATTCGCGCTCGTTTCGGTCATTTTCGCCGCACCGGCGCTGGCCCAGGCGCCTGCGGGCAATGCCCCTGCGAAGCAGGATCCTGCCCCCAAGCAGGATGCCCCGGCAACCAAGACGGACACCAAGAAGTACGCGGCAATCACCTCCCTCATCCGCGAGCACCGCGACAAGCAGGTGGCCATGGTGAAGCTCTGGCGCGAGATCAAGAGCGGCAAGGCCGACGAGAAGACGCGCGAGCAGTACGACGCCGCGAAGACAGCGGCCGGGCAGGCCGGCAGCAAGGTCACCCAGTTCATCAGCCAGGAGCGCTGGACCGAGGCCGACCGCGATGCCATGAACAAGATGTGGTCCGAAGAGCTCACGAAGCCCATCGAGTGACCGGCACGGACCCGACAGCTTCGGGCTCGCACTGGCCGCGCACCGCATCGTGGGCAATCACGATGCTCGCGCTCGTGGCCATCGTCTGGTTCGCCGCGGACCTCCTGCGCCAGTGCACGCCCACCGCGGTGGTGCAGGCCGGCAGCGAAGGCGCCGGCACCGTCATCGGCAAGGCCGGCACCGAGGTGCGCGCCACGCTCAAGTCCATCGGCGACGTCCTCAAGCCAAGCGTCACCAATACGCCGCTGGTGGTGCTGCGCGGCGACGACGCCACGCCCAAGCTGGTGGTCTTCACGCACCTGGCGGACGTGGCGGTGGACCTGGTGGAGGACCACTGGTACGGCGACACCTACAGCCGCGTCGAGGCCAAGAACTGCCGCGTGCAGTTCATCGTGCCGGTCGACCGCATGGGCGACCGCGACATCGTCTTCGTGCCCGGCCAGGAGGGCGAGCCCGCGCGGATCGTGGTGCTGGCGCCGCACCCGCGCGTGGACGGCGAGATGCTGGCCATCGTGCCGGAGTCCATCGAGTTCACCGAGCGCAACAGCGGCCTGCGCTACGCGCGCAGCTGGCTGGGCATCGACAACCGCGACCAGCTGGTCCGGCAGATCCGCCCGCGGCTCCTGGAAGCCGTGAGCAGGCCCGAGGTGCGCGCCAAGGCCGAGGAGGCCGCGCGCCGCTTCTTCGAGCAGCGCTTCACCGAATGGCTGCGCGGCGACCTGAAGCTCGGCCGCGACGTGACGGTGGACATCCGCTGGACGGAGTAAGTTCCGCGCCATGGCCAAGCCCAACCTGAAGGACTTCATCGTCAAGCCGGGGAAGAGCGTCTCGCTGAAGGACTGGGCCCCCGACGACGACGGCGGCTTCACCAAGGCCGACGGCGAGGCGCGCTTCGAGAAGAACGTGTCGCGCATGGACGAGCTGCAGATGAAGTTCTGGGCCAACCGCAGCCGCGGCATGCTCATCGTGCTGCAGGGCATCGACACCGCCGGCAAGGACGGCGTGATCCGCAAGGTGATGACCGGCCTCAACCCGCAGGGCGTCTCGGTGCATTCCTTCAAGAAGCCCAGCGACGTGGAGCTGTCGCACGACTACCTCTGGCGCGTGCACACACGCTGCCCCGCCAAGGGCGAGGTGTGCATCTTCAACCGCAGCCACTACGAGGACGTGATCGTCGGCCGCGTGCACGGTTTCCTGAAGCCGAAGGAGATCGAGCGCCGCCACCGGCAGATCAACGACTTCGAGCGGATGCTGGCGGAGGAGGGCACCATGGTCCTCAAGTTCTTCCTCACCATCAGCAACGACGAGCAGCTGGCGCGCCTGCACGACCGCCTGGAGGACCCCACCAAGCACTGGAAGTTCTCCATCAACGACGTCAACGAGCGCGCCAAGTGGCCGCTCTACGTGGACACGTTCGAGAACATGCTCTCCAACACCTCCACCGAGCACGCGCCGTGGTACGTGGTGCCGTCGAACCGCAAGTGGTTCCGCAACCTGCTGGTGAGCGAGGTGGTCTGCGAGGCGTTCGAGTCGCTCGGCATGCAGTGGCCGGAGCCGTCCGAGGACCTCTCGAAGATCTCGCTGAAGTGAGCGAAACGGTCCCCGCGCCTCAGAACGCGCAGTTCTTCGGCGTGCGCGGGAACGGGATGCAGTCGCGCACGTTGCCCAGCCCCGTGGCGTAGGCGATGGTGCGCTCGAAGCCCAGGCCGAAGCCCGCGTGCGGCACGCTGCCGTAGCGGCGCAGGTCGCGGTACCACCAGTACGCCGCCGGGTCCAGGTTCATCTCGCGGATGCGCGCGTCCAGCACGTCCAGGCGCTCCTCGCGCTGGCTGCCGCCGACGATCTCGCCGATGCCCGGCGCCAGGATGTCCATGGCGGCCACGGTCCTGCCGTCGTCGTTCACGCGCATGTAGAAGGCCTTGATGTCCTTCGGGTAGTTCATCACCACCACCGGGCGGCCGAACACCTGCTCGGTGAGGTAGCGCTCGTGCTCGCTCTGCATGTCGATGCCCCAGTGCGGCGCGTAGTCGAACTTGTGCCCGCCGGCGACGGCCTTCTCGAGCAGCTTGATGGCCTCGGTGTAGTCGATGCGCTCGAACGCCGCGCTGCAGAACTTCTCCAGGCGCGCGATGGCCTCCTTGTCCACGCGCTCCACGAAGAACTTCATGTCGTCGTGGCGCTCCTTGAGGCATGCCTCGAACATGGCCTTCATCAGGCCCTCGGCGCAGTCGGCGTCCATCTTCAGGTCGGCGAAGGCGATCTCCGGCTCGATCATCCAGAACTCCGCTAGGTGGCGGCTGGTGTTGGAGTTCTCCGCGCGGAACGTGGGCCCGAACGTGTAGACCTTGCTCAGGGCCAGCGCCCAGCATTCCACGTTCAGCTGGCCGCTCACCGTGAGGTGCGTCTCCTTGCCGAAGAAGTCCTGGCTGAAGTCCACCTTGCCGTCCGGCGTGCGGGGCAGGTTGGCAAGGTCCAGCGTGCTCACGCGGAACATCTCGCCCGCGCCCTCGCAGTCGCTGCCCGTGACGATGGGCGTGTGGATCCAGAAGAAGCCGTTGTCGGAGAAGTAGCGGTGCACCGCCTGCGCCATGGTGTGCCGCAGGCGGCCCAGCGCGCCGAACGTGTTGGTGCGCGAGCGCAGGTGCGCCTGCTCGCGCAGGAACTCCATGGTGTGCGCCTTCGGCTGGATGGGGTACGTGTCCGGGTCATCCACGAAGCCGTACACGTGCAGGCGCTCCACCTGCATCTCGATGCCGGTGGAACCGTCCTTGCCCTGCGTGGCCACCAGCTTGCCCTCGGCCTCCACGCTGCATCCGGCGGTGAGCCGGAGCACCTCGCTCGCGTAGTTGGCAAGCGTGTTCGGCACCACCAGCTGCAGCGCGTCGAAGCACGAGCCGTCGCTCAGGTTCACGAAGCTGATGCCGGCCTTCGAGTCGCGGCGGGTGCGGACCCAGCCCTGGACCACCGTCTGGCGATCGGCCCACTGGGCGGGGTTGCGGCGGATGACGGCGATGGGGGTTCCGGCGTGCATGGAGGGTGGAAAATACGCGGGCGGCCCTACCACCTGCTGCCACTCTGACAGCCCTCGCGCGCCCGTGCGCGGTGCCTTGTCACCGCCGTGCCACCCCACCGGGGCCATTTCCCCTTCCATGGCATATATTACCGGACTCAATATCCACCCGGTTCCACCCCTCTCTGGCACGCCCCTTGCACCTCTCTTCCCTCCCGATGCGCTTCCGCATGTTCCATCACCACCCCGCCGACCACACCGCCTTCGGCGGTGCCGGTGCCGGCCCGGGTGCAGGAACGCGCCGCTCGCCGCTCCTCAACGTGCTGCTCACCTCCGGTGGCTGGCGCGAGGACGCGTGGGCCGTGGCGGTGCCGCACATCCTGAGCTCCACGGGCATCAACATCATCCAGGCCCGCTCGGGCGTGGAAGCCTCCAACGTCATCCGCAGCGCCACGGTGCACATCGCCATCGTGGACCTGGCGCTGCCGCTCGACCAGACCGCCATCGGCAGCGAGCCGGCCGGCGTCCGCGTGCTGCAGCTCCTGCGCCGCCTGGACGCACCGCCGCCCACCGTGGTGGTGCGCCCACCGCAGGCCACCCGCCGCGAGGCCTCGCGCGGGCTCGTCGATGCACTCCTCGACGGCGCGTTCAGCGTCGTCGATCGCCCATGCCACCCGGAGACCATGCTCCGCATCATGCAGCGGATCATGGAACGTCATTTCACCCAATCACGACAGCAGGAGATACAGCAATGAAGGTTCGACCCCTCGGAGACAAGATCCTCGTCAAGCGCGACGAAGCCGCCACCAAGACCGAGACCGGCATCTTCCTGCCGGAAAGCGCCAAGGACAAGCCCAAGCAGGGCAAGGTCGTCGCGCTCGGCGCGGGCATCCTGAACAAGGACAAGGGCACCTACGTGCCGTTCACCGTCAAGAAGGGCGACTCGATCATCTTCTCCAGCTACGCCGGCACCGAGGTCAAGATCGACGGCGAGCCGTACCTGATCATGACCGAGGAAGAGATCCTCGGCATCGTGGAGTGACCGAACCGCCCGCAACGCTCAGCCCCACGGCAAGCAACGGCACCACGATGGACTCCACCCAGCTCCGCAAGGCACTGTCCGAGCTCAATGGCCAGCGCGACCTCCGCATCGAGTTCGCCACGGCACACGTGCTCAGCATGAAGCGCGCCTTCCTCATCCCGCAGGAAAGCGACGGTCTCGTGAAGGTGAGCGACGGACAGAAGGTCTACGTGCTCGACGCCGAGCGCGTGGTCTGGATGGAGATCGGCTGACGCACCCGGCCCGCGCGGGCCAATCACGCAGAGACGCGGCGCACGGCGCCGCAGCACGCAGTTCAAGACCAACCAACCCCTGACGCAGGACACCTGCAAGGAATCACGAACATGGCAGCAAAGCAGATCGCATACGACGTCGACGCCCGCGAGCGCATCCTCCGCGGCGTCCAGAAGCTCGCGAAGGCCGTCAAGGTCACCCTCGGCCCGTCGGGCCGCGTGGTGGTCCTGGAGAAGTCCTTCGGCGCCCCCACGGTCACCAAGGACGGCGTCACCGTCGCCAAGGAGATCGAGCTCGAGGATCCCTACGAGAACATGGGCGCGCAGATGGTGAAGGAAGTGGCCAGCAAGGCGTCGAAGGACGCCGGCGACGGCACCACCACCGCCACCGTGTACGCCGAGGCCATCTACAGCGAGGGCCTGAAGAACATCACCGCGGGCGCCAACCCCACCTCGGTCAAGCGCGGCATCGACAAGGCCGTCGACACGGTGGTCGAGGCCCTCCGCAAGATGTCCAAGAACGTCAAGAGCAGCACCGAGATCGCCCAGGTGGGCACGTGCAGCGCCAACCAGGACTCGCAGATCGGCGACATCATCGCCCAGGCGATGGACAAGGTGGGCAAGGACGGCGTGATCACCGTCGAGGAAGGCAAGAGCCTCGTCACCGAGGTCGAGCTCCTCGAGGGCATGCAGTTCGACAAGGGCTACCTCAGCCCGCACTTCGTGACCAACACGGCGCAGATGGAGTGCGAGCTCGAGGACGCGTTCATCCTCATCTACGAGAACAAGCTCTCCAGCGCCAAGGACCTGCTCCCGGTGCTCGGCAAGGTGGCGGAGGCCGGCAAGCCGGTCCTCATCATCGCCGAGGACGTGGACGGCGAGGCGCTGGCCATGCTGGTGGTCAACAAGCTGCGCGGCGTGCTCAAGTGCTGCGCCGTGAAGGCCCCGGGCTTCGGTGATCGCCGCAAGGCCATGCTGGAGGACCTGGCGGTGCTCACCGGCGGCGACGCCATCATGCAGGAGCTGGGGATCAACCTGGAGAACATCGAGCTGAAGCAGCTCGGCAAGGCCAAGAAGATCACCATCGGCAAGGAGTTCACCACCATCGTCGACGGTGCCGGCAAGACCAAGGACATCCAGGGCCGCATCGAGCAGATCAAGAGCCAGATCGAGGGCACCACCAGCGACTACGACCGCGAGAAGCTCCAGGAGCGCCTGGCCAAGCTGGCCGGCGGCGTGGCGCAGATCAACGTGGGCGCCGCCACCGAGGTGGAGATGAAGGAGAAGAAGGCGCGCGTCGAGGACGCGCTCCACGCGTGCCGCGCGGCCGTCGAGGAAGGCATCCTCCCGGGCGGCGGCGTCGCCGTGATCCGCGCCCGCAAGGCGCTCGAGAAGCTCAAGAAGGAGCTCGAGGGCGACGAGAAGGTGGGCGTTGACATCATCCTGCGCGCACTGAGCGCACCCATCAAGCAGATCGCCAGCAACGGCGGCCTGGACGGCAGCCTCGTTGCCCAGAAGGTGGAGGACTCATCGGACCCGAGCTTCGGCTTCAACGCCGCCACGGGCACCTACGAGGACCTGGTGAAGGCCGGCATCATCGTGCCGACCAAGGTGGAACGCGTTGCGCTGCAGAACGCGGCGAGCATCGCGAGCCTGCTCCTCACCACGGAATGCGCGATCGTGGATGTGAAGGAGAAGAAGAAGGCGGGTGGCGGTGGGCACTCGCATGGCGAGGACATGGATTACTGATCCAGGTCGGAGCTGAACGGATTGAAACGACACCGCCCGCCCCGAGAGGGGCGGGCGGTGTCTTCACCAGGGTCGCCTTCCGGTTGGTTTCGCCTCCATCATGGGCAACCCCTCGGCGCCATCAACCACCCTCGGCCTGTCGGGGCCCCAAACGAACGTGGTTTGACGTTCGAACACCATGACTAACGTTGGTTATTGCCCAAAAACATCCGTAGATAAAAACTCTAGTGCGCCCCTTCTTTCGAAAGAGATCATTTGATATGATCGTGTCGTCTTCGGCTCTTCTCATTAATGACTCTCCATGACAACCGCGACAGACCCATGGAGTGCGACTCACGAATTGCTGACTAGATCTCGCGTGCAGTTTGACAGCGAACACTGGAGACCGGGAGACACCCAAAATCCTCGACACAGCCGGGGTCTTTACTTCAGCCCAGGTGAAGCCCTCGACTTCGTACAGCGGTCGGTGAAGGAACTTCTGAAGCATCGTGCCAAGCATGGGCCTTCCTGCCCACCACGACTGCATGCTCGGGACGAAACATATTTCAAGGATCCGTCACGTCGGGCATTCGTTCTGGTGGTCTCGGGTACGACCCGCGTTCCGCCGGTTTACGTGAAGTGGGTCTTCTCGCCCTCGGATGCGTCAAGGGAAATTGTTCATTTCATCAGCTTTCACGAATCGAAGCCAGAGGTGGGATCATGAATGTGCACGAAGGGCAATCGAACGCGTGTGGTGAATGTGGTTCCCGAGATCTCCGCTGGGAACGCACGGACACCGAAGTGCCGTTCCGAGATCGCGTTGGCAATCGGCAAGTTGCCATCGCAAACGTGCCGAAAGGAACCTGTATCGGTTGTGGCGCAATTGTGTTCCCGCATGAGGCGCTAGTACTTCAGCATGAGGCCGTATGCCGATCGCTAGGCGTGCTTACGCCTCGCGAAATCGTCGGCGGACGAAAGCGACTGGCTCTTAGCCAGGAACAATTCGCAGACTTGACATCCTTCGGGGTGGCCTCGATTCGGCGATGGGAGCGGGGCGCGTCTATCCAATCAAACTCCAGCGATCAGCATTTGCGAACGGTCCTGAATCGCCAAGATGCTGGGCCTGCAGCGCAGGCCACTCCATCCGAAGGCTTCCGCTTCAAGCCACGATCTGCGGCGATGCGAAAATTGTTTGAGTCGCAGCGTGGCTCAACGCAGCACACGAACAATGCGCCAACAAAGTTCCCATCGTTCCAAGAGCATTTGCAAGTGCAGGAGCATTCGTGAGTCTTCATGTCACAACGTTCTACTCCTTCAAGGGCGGGGTCGGTCGAACACAGGCCCTGGTGAATGCGGCAGCGTGGATCGCCACGAAGCAGCGCCCAGCACCCGCCGACAGACCGAAAGTACTGATGGTGGACTTCGATCTTGAAGCTGCAGGAATTCAGTACGTGGAGGGTTTGACGATCGTCGATCCAAAGCCTGGCATTGTCGACTTCATCCACGATTACCTCGATAATGCAGGCGAAGTACCGAACATCAGGGAGTATGTATCCCAGGCGATCTTGCCGAACGGTGTGCAGGTGGACGTCATTTTGGCTGGCGATCAGGCGCGATACTACCGACGATTCGGACAACTTCGCTTCGATGCGCTTTGGCAACGCCAACATGGCTGTGACCTGTTCATCGACATGAAGTGCCAACTGGATGAACTCGGATACGAATTCATGCTGGTCGATTCTCGAACGGGCATGTGTGACACTTCGGAACTATGCACGCTGACACTCCCCGATCAAGTCGTGGTCGTGTTTGCTCCGAATCGCCAGAATCTCGCGGGAACCAAATTTGTCATCGAGCGCATCCATCAAGTCCCAACAATTGAGATTCTGGGCGTGGCATCTCGCGTCCGAAGGACCGATGATGAGCACGGCGCTCTTCGCGTCATCTTGTCGGAGTTTGCGAAGATCTTTGAGCCAAATGGTGCAGGTGGATCTGTTTCATTGGGTTCACTGCTCAAGGAACCCTCCTCTGTGGTTGTGGTACATGAGGATCCACAGCAACGGTTGTTGGCCGATGCGGTAGCTGTGGTTTCATACCCACGATCTGGCCTGGCAAAGGAGTATCGCCGGATAGCCAGGCGGATCGTCGCGCGGAATCCCCGTTCGCAATTTTGGGCGTCCGCTATTGCCAAGGATGCCCCCTCAAGACGGAAAATGCACATTCGATACGGTATTCCGGCTCGTGGGGTCGATGCCTGGCGAACTGTCGCGGCGGAATCAATGCTAGGCAACTCAGAAGCGATGTGGCAGCTCGCTGTTGCCCATCCAGCAATTCTTCCGGTAGGTGCAGTTGATGCCGACCGCATGCTGGACATCGACCTTCAACTCGGGTTCGCATCGCTTCTTGGCAAAGGTAGTCCGCCGGCGGACGCTATTCGATGGATTCTTAACAGTCTTGAGCTCGGCGACCTCGAGCGGCGCGTTTTTCGTGACGCGTCGCAGCCAGATGTATTGCGGAGCGCAATCAACGGGGCGATTGACAGGTGCTTCGCTACCCATGAAGTTGATGGTGCGGGACTCGATGCACTTCGATTTTTGGTTTGGACTCTAGGCTTGCATGAACGGATCGATCAGCCTGTTGTGGTGAACGCCTTGCGTGATCCGACGAGTTACCAAGACGGATCGTGCTTTGGGGGATTTCGTGGGCATGCCGCTACGAGTTACATCTTGCAGTGCGGTGATTACGCCGGCGTCGATTGGTCAAGATTGGCTGAAGTACAAGACTGCCGCCGCTGGTTGCGAACTGCAGCAATTGACACAGGCCGGCTGGATCTAGGTGTGCGTCTGTTAGAACCAACGCCTTCTGAATTGAAGTACTTGTCGCATTGGCTTGCTTGGGCGAGTGACCTTCTTGCTGCATGCCGACTAAGGGATGGTCCTGCGCCCGCCAAAGTCGCAGCAGCCATCCTGCAGCACGAAAGTATGCTCGATCAGTTGCGGTTCTTTTGGCTTCCTGGCGTCGGCGGCCAAGAACCTGTGTGGGAATCGGATCAGGTTGTTGGGATCGAACGAACAATCGTTGTTCCCCCCCGTGGCGGTCGCCCGAAGCAGGGCGTAGTTCCGCTATGGCTCAATCAGATTGGCGGTCGGCAGAACGCTTGGGAAGTTGATGACATCGCGCTCGGCTCCACTTTGGACAACATGGCATTCGAAGGTCTGGGACATCACAAGACGTCCTATCCAGCATTCACATGGCTGGCGATGGTGCCCTCCGCAGCTACCGTGCTACGAGCGATTGGTGACGAAGATCACGCAGCCAAACTTGAGAAAGACGCGCTTGAGCGGTTAGATGCTGCCGGGATCGACCAGATTGCGAAGGAGATCGGTGAACGAGACGATCAAGGTTCAACGTCGCATCGACCGCCGATCGGATCGCCGAGAACTGATAGCTCAATGTCGCGTTACTGGGATGCCTTCCCATGGACCGCTCGCGCAATCTCGCCAATTCACCGCTCTGCGATCGACGTCGCGGGTCTCTACGCATCACTCCGCGACCACAACGCATCGCCCGTAGGTACTGGAATGGTTGTGCACAGTTGCTCTGGGCCGATTGTGAAGGCGGCGTTTTCGCGCATCGCTGCTCTCGGTAGCGTCAATAGACACTGGAGCGGCTGGAGTACTTCCCAACCCAATAGCACCTGTACCTGGTAGTAGGCGTGATCTATCCTCGGCAAGTAGCGTGGACCGATGAAACCCCCCGCGTGAACCGCTAGTAGGATCCATGACCGTCAAGCGTTAAGCGATCGACGATTCATAGACACTGGCGTTATAAGTTAGAAGACTGCTGGTGACGAACAATTCAACAATGCGCAATTGCGCGGACCCGGACCGTCGTTTGCGCCGACGAACTCGCGTTGATCTGGGGATTGGCCTGAAACTTCGGATGCATATCTGTCATTCACTTTTTCGGGCAAAGTTCGAAATTCACGGCCGGTCTGTACACTATGTCAATGTCTAAGGCGTTTAGAAAGTTTGAAAAGACGATTTCTGCTATCGAGCAGTCACTACTTGGGTCGCTTGACACGGTTTCCCTCGATGCGCTCTCCGCCGCATCGGAGGCCTTGCGCGACATTCGCAAGCGATTCCTAGATTCGCCAGATGCCGTCCGGCCATTCGCCGATCGGCTCAACGTGATCTCGGTCACGGTGAACGCCGGCCTCGCTGCGCACTTGCAACAGTTGGTGACGGAGATTTTCGCGGTGGAGGTCGAACTGCGTCCGATGCTCGCACGCAAGGAGCGGCTTCGCTGTGCCCTCAACGAAATCTGCCGTGCGCAGGACCAGCAGAAGGTGCGATTCGACGCACCCGATTTTGGCGGTTATGTCACCGCCGTGGAACGCAAGGTTCCTTCTCTGCCGAAGGCGGATTCGCCGGAGCGCGAGCAATTGGATGCGCTGGTTCGCTCGAGGGCCGAGTACTGGATCGATGCATCGATCCTGCGCGCAGACCGCCTGAATGAGGTCTGCGACCGCGTAGCGGAGTCAGACCCCGAGTTCGGGGCCGCCATTCGTCCCATGCTCCGGATGTCGCGCGAGTACACGATCACGCTGCGATCGCCGCAGCTGAAGGATCTTCCGCAGGGCTCAGAGGGCGAAAGGTAACGGATCGGTCGCATGGGATCCGCATCGCACAAACTTTCCGAGATGATCCGTGCTGGTGCAAGGTGGCGACCGGGGCCGGATGTCATCGATCGCACGCGCGAGGCATGCCTGGGGATTCGTGAACTCCCGCGGCAATTCGTATTCAACGCCGATCTGGATGGCGTACTGTCCGCTCACCTGCTGGATGGTTCGCTCGGCTGGACGGCCGTGGGTGCATCCGCCTGCAGCGGGGTGCAGGGGGACTGCCTCTGGCTTGCCGCCGGCCCGCTCGGAACCGAGGTGGTATTCGTCGACCTCTGGGTGGCGCCACCGGAGTATGCGGTCATCGACCAGCACATCGTGGCCGTCGACCGGGCGCATGCAGACCGACTGCGAGGTCAGCGCTCGAAGATCAACCCGAACCTGCTGTGGGTACGGACCGCGGAAACCAACCTAGCCGATCAGGAGTGGCACTACAAGTGGAAATATCCCTTCGGCGTGGTGCACTTCTTGGTCGCGGCTCTTGAGTCGATCGGGGAGAGCGTACGAATCCCCGATGCACACCTGCATGGCAGTGCGTCTGTGATCGACTTGGTGCTGCGCGCCGATGATGCCGCGCGGTCAACCGCCGGCAGGTACCGTTCCAACGCACTGGGATGGTGGGACTACCTGTGCTGCTTCGGTGGACCTACGACGCGTGAACTGGCCGAGCGGGCATGCCTCGTGACGGAAGCCGAGGCGATACGCCGCCAGGCGGACGTGGAGCACTGGATCGGCACCTGCGGGCATCGGCACGCAATTCGCTCGATCGGCGGGGATGCCGGATTCTCGAAACACCTGAGCACGATCGGTTGGAGTGGTGGCATCGACGATGCGATCGCAACCATCGGAAGCGCATGCGGATTCAGCCGTCTCGCACCACATGATCGATGGATTGCGCGTTCGCTTCGTGGGGAGCGATCCGACTCCTCGAAGCCGCGCGTGATGCTCGAGGCGCTCGCGCGCCCAGATCTGTTTTCATACGCCGTGACCGCGCGTTTCGGGCACAAGGCGTCGTCCGGGTTCAGCTGCTCCTACCGGAAGCAGGCGGGTACCTGAATACGAGCATGTGCCGGCCGCCGCCGGCGGCCTCCGCCCGCGTCATGTGGATCCCGTACTTTGCGCGCCGGGCCTTGCCATTCGAGTTGCGCTGCCCCGCCTGCATGCCGTCCGTCAGCATCCTGTCTGCAATCGCGCCGGCAATCGCTTCGGGGCTTTCGACCTTTGCCACGAGGAAGTGCGTGCACTCGAAGGAGCACTTGCGCCGTCTGCTTCTTGCGCCGCGCGCAATCCGCTCGACCTCATACGCCGAGCGCTCGCCCTTCAGGCCGTCGTGCCACTGCTTGAACGAACCGTCCGTGTCGTACGCGGCGTTTCCGACGGCAATCACCCATCCGATGCCGCCGAGGTGGAGTGCACACGTATCGACCGCCTCGACGTCGTTCAGGTAGACCCAGCCGTCGTTCGGCTTCGCCGGGTGGGCCTTGAAGTCCCACGGCTCGTCGCGTACCGCGTAGTCGATCGTGACGTTGCCGATCGAGGGCCCCGTGCCGCCGCCCATGGTGGCCGCGAGAATCTGCTTTGCCCGGTACTCGAAGTAGAATCCGATCCACTCCATCTGCCTCCAGTTGTAGTCGTGCTTGCGGAGGTAGTCGATGCACGTCTTTCCATCCCAGGTCCCGAGCAGTTCGGCTGAGAGGGCACTGACGATGGCGATCGCGTTTGCGGCTGTCGGTTCCGGCATCGGTCCCCCTGCATGCTCGAATCAGTCGAAGAGCGTCGCAGCCCCGGTCGCGACCGAACGCGTCTTCGGCGTTGCTCGGCCGCTGCGCGTCGGCGTCGGCGGCCAGTCGCGCCGCATCAGCGCACGCGCAACGAGCGCAACCACGCCGACATTCACTCCATTCCCGAGCTGCTTGTACGCGGCGCGGTCGTCGACCCCCGCGCGTGCAAACGTCTCCGGCGGGATTCCCTGCAGCCGAGCCGCCTCCGTGGGCGTCAGTTTGCGGTACTCGCGCACGCCGCCGACCTTTGGTCCTACGATCGACGTCTGCGTGATCGCGACCAATGCCGGCAGATAAGTCGCAGGCTTGACACGAATTCCGCTCGGTCTCATCTGCACCACCAGATCCTGGATCGTGCGCCCCTTGCGACGCGGGTGGGCCTTCCGGGCCTGCCATTCGAATGACTGTCGCGAACGGGGGAAGTCGTGGACCGTCTGGAGGTCCGGTCCCCACCTCATCTTCAGCCACGCGTCGATGACGTCCCGGTGCTCTCGGTAGAAGGCGCTGTTCTTCTCGCGGAACTGGCGCTCCCAGTCCGGCATGTCGGTAGTCACGCGCGGGCGAGTCGTGAATCCATCGACCCAGATGGGGAAGCCGGGAAGCGTGTCGGCCGGGATGAGCCTCACGAACTCGTCCCAGGCATCGAGCCACGTCCGTTCGGCAGGGCGAACCCTGAATTCCGAGATGTTGGGAATCGACGAATCCGGCTGGAGAAGGTCTGCCACGCTCCAGTCGTCGGGGTTCCAGTCAGGGAAGTAGTTGCGGTGAAGCAGGGGAGCAGGTCTCTCGTGCACTGCCTTCGCGCCGATGAACTCGCCCAGGATGAACACTCGATCACGCACCTGAGGTGCCCCGCCATGTTCCCGGGGGATGAGGTGGGGCGAGAGTACGACCGGCTCGTCGCTGACGCAGTATCCCGCCTCGCGGAGTGAGCCGATGATTGTCGCCCAGGTGTCGCGGTGCCTGGGTCCGGCCAGGTTGCGCACGTTCTCCAGCACCACGTAGCGCGGCTTCTTTGCGCGCAGGATCTCGAGGATGTCGAAGAAGAGCGTGCCACGGGTCTGGTCGCGGACGCCCATCTGGGCACCGGACTTCGAGAAGGGTTGGCAGGGGAACCCGGCGCAGAGCAAGTCATGGTCGGGGACCAGGCCGCCGATCTCCCGCAGCCCTCGGCCCGACTCCTCGTCGTCGACGACCTTCCGCGTGATGGAACGAATGTTCTCCACGAGCCGCTTCGCGGGGAGCCGGGGAAAGCTGGAACGGTAAACCTGCCGACACTCGGCATCGAGTTCGCATGCCATCACGCACCGTCCCCCAAGCGACTCCATGGCATGGTGGAATCCACCGATGCCGGCGAAGAGATCGATGAAACGGAAGCGTGCGGAAGCCACTTCGGAATCGTACGCCGGGCCGGCGCTACTATCACCTCGAATCAAGCCATCATGAAGCGCGGCACCCCCCCCAAGTCCTCCGTCCTCTCGTTTTTCACTGGCGCGGGCTTCCTCGACCTGGGCTTCGAGGACGCCGGGTTCGACATTGCCTTCGCTAACGAGTTTCACCCCGAATTCGCTCGCGGTTACCAGCACGCGCTGCGCGCGATGGGACGGGATGTCCCTCGGCATGGCGTCCATGTGGGTTCCATCGAGGACTTCACGGAGGGTGCCGGCGAGCGGAAACTCCGCGAACTGGTCCGCAAGGAGCACGCTGCTGATCGGCTCGTCGGGTTCATCGGCGGTCCCCCATGCCCCGACTTTTCCGTCGGCGGAAAGAATCGCGGCGCTTCCGGGGACAACGGGCGGCTCACGCGCGTCTACTTCGACCTGATCACGCGGCAGAAGCCGGATTGGTTCCTGTTCGAGAATGTCCGGGGCCTCTTCCGGACCCATCGGCATCGTGAGTTCTTCGATGAGATGCGCTCGCAGGTCCGTGGCGCGGGCTATGCCACCGCCGAACGGCTGATCAACTCCATCGAGTACGGCGCGGCGCAGGATCGCGACCGAATCATCATGATTGGCGTGCGCCGCAAGGGTGCAGGCGACTTGGCGGTCGCGTGGCTCAAGCACGTGAAGCACCAGCGCGCAGTGCTGTCCGACCTGCCGTGGCCTGCGCAGAGCCCGTTCGGCGCTGATGCGCAGCGACCGTCCGCGATCCCGGCCGAGCTGACGGTGAGCCACTGGTTCCGGCAGAACAGCGTGGCGTCACATCCAAACGCGTCGCACCGCTTTGCTCCGCGGGCGGGCCTGAAGCGCTTCCAATCGGTGGATGAGGGCGAGGACTCTCGGAAGTCGTACAAGCGGCTGCATCGATTCCGCTATTCACCGACCGCCTGCTACGGCAACAACGAGGTTCACCTGCATCCGACCGAGGCGCGTCGAATCTCGGTGGCAGAGGCGCTCGCGCTGCAGTCGTTGCCTGCCGAATTCGAGCTTCCACCTGACATGACGCTTTCCGACATGTTCAAGACCGTCGGAAACGGAGTGCCGTATCTGGCGGCTCTTGGCCTTGCGCGGACCATCGACGGCTTGCTCGCACCATCGGGAAGGGGAGGCTGACGTGCGAATGACCCCGGAAATGCTCGTGCGATCGCTGGCGGAACTGCGCCGAGACCGTGAGTATTCGTTCGTCAGCGGCTCCAACGGCGGCCGGATCCAGATCGTCGAGGTCTGCATGCCGCACGGTCCTATCGTGATAAAGCGGTATCAGCCGTCGCAAGGAGGGTCGGCCGCGGCAGCGAATTCGGTGTCGATATCCGTCACGATGATCCGGCGTGTCGCAAATGCGATGGCCGTCGGGGTGCCGATGAACATCGACCGGGTCCTGGGGGCCAGCTACAACACGCGATCGGTGCTCGAGGCGCTGCTGGCACACACGCCGCAGTTCTATGTTTGCCGACCCGGAAGGATCGAGGTCGGCGAGTCATCGACCGCGGTGATGCCTGGCCACAAGCACCTATTGTGGCTACCGGACCGCCCGCATGAGCGGGGAGCGATATTCGAGGAGCGCACCGACCTTGTCATCTCGGAGTTGCCCTCGGTCAGTGCTGTTTACGAGGCATTGATTCTCCCGGATGACGTCGGCGGGACGGGAGGATTGCCGATCGAATTAAGGCGGCGGCATGCCCAGATCCAGGTGGCCTTGGTAGTCATCGCGGAATCGCTCGGCATGAGGCCATTCGTTGCTAAGAACGATCAGTCCATCGTCTACGACGGGAAGCCGCTCGGGAGGCGCGAGCGGGTCGTTTCTGATCTTTCCGGCGTCGAGTTGCTCTCGCCCTTTGCCGATGCGGTGCGCGCAGGAAGCCTCATTGACTGCATTTGGTTCCGCAACGGGCGATTCATGCCTGCCGTCATCGAGATCGAGCACACCACCGGCGTGACGCCCGGCCTCACCCGAATGCTCGGGTTCAAGGAACGGGCACCCAACGTGTCCACCAAGTATGTGATCGCCGCACCGGACGAGGATCGGGAACGCGTGCTGTCGGAACTCTGCAGGCCCCAGTTCCAGTCGCTGGACGCGAGTTACATGCCATACTCCGCGGTCGAGGAACTGCACGGACTCGTGCAGCACCGCCGGCTTCGAGGCCGGGTGAACGATGAGTTCATCGAGGCTTTCCTCGAGCGCGTTGCCTAGCCTGGCTCCACTGCAGATCACCACTCCTTGCGCACGCGGTCCAGGCAGCGGTTGGCCATCGGGCACCACTTGCAGGCTTCGTGTCGTGTGTCCTTGAACTCGTCATCAGGGGGTTGCTCGGTTCGCTTGCCCGTCGGTAGGGCCCGCGGTGACACGCCGTTGGCTTGCGGCGCAATTTCGTCGATCGGCGTCGGCGTTCCGCGCTTTGCTCGGAGGTAGGCCAGGCTGACTTCGTCGTCACGTTGCTGCTCGCTGCCAGATAGGAACAATGCCCAGGCATGATTCGGCGCAGTGGCTAGACGTGCACTGCTCACCCGCTCACCTGGCGTGAGGAACCTGAACAAGTCGTTACACGTTGCGGTAGCAAGCCGTTCTGCCTCGGACTGGTCGATTCCCGACCTCTTGTGACGAGCGATGAGTCGATTCCGCAACGTCCCGTACAACCTTGCATGATGCCAGTTCTCGATGAAAGCCGCGCTGTCTGCAAGCACCCACTGAAGCGCGAGGCGACGGGGGCAGGCCACCGCATGGGCCGCAGCCTTTACGTCGAGCGCACCTGGACCAACGCTGGCCAGTGCCGCTGCCAGCTTGTCGAGTTTCGAGTCATTGGCGATCTTGATCGAGGATGGCTTGGGAACGATCGGCGTCGAGTCGTACATGCGCACTAGTGGCACGCCGCCGGTGGCGATGTTCAGCACGTCGTTTGCGTCTCCGTCGCGATGACGGTCATTGGCAAGCAGCAGGGAGATTGCAGTGCTTGGGTTGCGGACCTCGCCGTCAAGGCGGCGGATCCAGTTGATCGTGGCACCCTTCTCGCAGTTGCAGAGGCCAAGCCACAGCAGGTACAGGTCACCCAGTGGAGCAATCTGCTCCCTGAGCAGAAAGAGGCGCTTGATGGAGGTCGGCAAGTTGGGAAGTGCCCCGATGTTGAATGGCCATGGCACCGCGGGCGCATGCGTCGGGAACGCCGCGTCATGCAGGTTCGATATGACTACCTCTCCCTCCGGGCGGCGCAGTGAGAGCGCATCCAGATCTCTGAGCGGCCGCGGCAGGCTGATGCCGTCCGCACCCTCATCGCCACCGCTGCCACTGAATCCCGATGCATCCTCGTCGAATTCGGTCTCCCTGCCTACGACGATCTGGATCACGTCGATGATCGCGTCAACCGACATCTTTCCGTCAAGCCCCGACCCCATTCCCTTCAACTTGGCCTCGATCGCGGCGCGGTCGGATGGGTGGATGACATCAAGGCCTTCCTTGACCTCCTTCCCGATGAAGTTGAAGTGCTCCTTGAGCGCGATTTGCTCCTTGTGGAAGAGTTGTTCCAGCAACTCGACCAGTCCTTGAATGACGAGAAATATCCTGTTCGCCTCGCTCGCGCTGAGATCGCACCAGGGTGCGAGTCGCAATTCGTTTCCGATCCGCGTCGAGATGTCGGAAAGCGCATCTGTCGGTGGGTCGTCCGGTCGAGCGCCCAACGGATGCACCTCAATTTGCACGAGCTTGCGCAGGTGATCAGCCCGCAGAACCCACTCCCGTGCTGCCTCGCAGCCAGCAAAGAAGGGGAGTGATCGTTCAAGCGCCGGCAGGACTTCGCTCGCGGGGAAACCGAAGTGGATGAACCCGGACGCACAGAGATCGATCAGCAGATTCGGGGTCAGCACGATCCGCGGGGGGCCACTCTGCTCAGCGGATGTCTGCACGCATTGGTGCAGCCGCACGAGGTACTGACCGACGGGAAGCGCCCCAAGCGGCGCATTCTCGCGGCGAACGTTGCTTGCGAGCCTGGCGACCTTCCGAATCAGGTCCTCGTGCTCGGCCGCGAATTGCTGCTGGCTACAATTCAGCGCGGATACGAAGCCCGCCACGTCCTCGAAGACACGGACTTTCAATGAGGCTGTTCCCGGGTCCTCAACCCGCTCGCCGCGAATCGCCAGGTCGAGAACACGCGCTGCGGCCGACTGATTGGCTGGTTCATTCGAAACAGGCTGCGGCTCCGGCATGCCGACGGACTTCGCGAAGTAGTGGCGCCAGCTCTCGAAGACCGGGCTGCGGCCGTCGTCGTGCACGATAAACACTTGGCGGACTCCCGGCACGGCCCCGAGGAGTTGGAACAGTCCCCACTGCAGCGGCGTGTAGAAGTAGAACCCGTGATAGACCAAGGTGATCGGCCCTGGCCTGCTCCCGAATGCCGCAGAGAAGGACGCCTCGATCCTCCGCTTTAGTTCATTTGCATCGTCCGTCTCTTGTTGCTGCATCGCCAACCGGTCGTGCCAGATGTCGGAACGCACCCGCGTAAATGCTGGCACCTCGTTCTCGAGGCTTGCCCACACCTGGCGCGCCGCCTCGACCACGGCATCTTTGCCGGCCACGACGTCCTCTGGCCGAATCCCCGACGAAGCGAGAGCGCGGAACGAGCCGAGGAGATCGTGTCGGCCGTGCCACAGTGCTTCTCTCACGCCCTGCGGCGACTTGCGAATCGCCTTGGTGATGCTCTGAAGTTCGTGCAGGTGCAGCCGCACCTTTGCGGCACTTGCCTTTCCTCTCCAATCCCTTATGACGTCCTTGTATCGCGCCCATTCCTGGACGAACTCGCCTTCGCTTGCCCCTGCGGCTGGTCGTACCCGTTCTGACGGGGCAACGGTGCGGAACTCTTCGGGAAGCCCCTGTGAAACGATGATGTCGAGCAGGGTTCCGAGGGGAATCGCCGCGCCCTTCCTGCGGCCGACCTCGAGTGCCAGGCGTCCCGCAGGCGTGACATGGCAGGCATCGTGCCAATTCGTCCCGCACCCGGACCGTTCGAGTGCCGTGCTTATGGAATCTGAGGTCACGTCGCTGACGCGCACGGCCGACATGCGCGATGTCTGGGGAATGCTCAATTTGCGCCTCCCGGAATGCCATCCACCATGACCTGCCACCGCCAGTTGCCCAGGTCCGCCCCTGCAGGGACTTTCCGCACGCCAATGTCCTTGAATATCACCAGTCTGCGCTTCGCCCGGGTCATCGCCACATAGAGGAGCCGGGCCTCCTCGCGGATCGTCTCGTTGGAATCAGCAGCCCACAATGGGTCCGTGTCGGCGACGTTGCTTACCGCGAAGGTGTCTCGGGGTGTCCAGCGCCAAAGCAGCCGTCGCTTCTCACTGGCCTTGCTCATCATGACGGAGACCTCGGATGTACGAAGTTGCGGCGGCGGCAGGAACTTCGCGAAGGTATTCGGAATCAGCACGAAATCAAACTCCCGACCCTTCGCAGCATGGACTGTCATGAGGAGCGTCTTGCGCTCAGGATCGCGTGAAGCGAGCGAAGGCTCGTCTTCCCTGAGGTTTACGGCTGACTGCAGGCTCACCCACCGCAGCATCTCGGCCAGGGACGCCGGCGACTGCTCGAATTCCTCGTCGAGCCGCGTGAACAGGTGGTCCAGGTTCCGTCGATATCGCTCATGGGAATCGTTGAGATCATCGGAGGTCGAAGGTCTCGACGCAGGATCCAGGATGTCCTTGCAACGGACGAGCAATCCAAGCGGCGTCGAGCGATGCGCCAACGACAGGAGCGAACGGAGGCGATCACTCAGTGCGTCGAGATCAGGGCGGCGGAGCCTTCGGTCGGTGGCCAGTGCGCCGAGTCGGCTGCGCCACGCGGGGACTTGTGGAAACTCCTTCTTCCAGTCCTCCGAACCTTTGATCCCCCCGAGTTCGTGAATCCCCACGATGGCGTCTCCCCATCGTGTCTCTAGAAGTTCTGCGAGCGCCGCTGCGTCGGCCGGATTCACGAGGGCCTGCATGAAGGCTCGCGTCTCGGCGACAGCTCGTGATGCGAAGAATGACCCGCCAACAACGAGTTCGATGTCACCGCGGACGTCTTTTTCGCGGCGGGCGAGGCTTCGATGGACAGCCCGTGCGTGTGAGTTTCTGCGGCACAGCACGGCGATCAGGGCACTTGGATCCTGCTTCCGCCACTCGCACACCTGGTCTGCGGCCCTCTCCGCCCATTCCTTGAAATTCACACGTGTCTGCACGTATTCCGGGTCGCCTGGCCCGATCACTCCGGGCAGGAGTTGGTCCTCGGCCTTGTCGTAGCCAAGCCACTTCCGCCCCTGGTTTCCCCAGGCGGTGAACGCTTCGTCGAAACGCTTGAGCAGCATCGGCAGGGACCGGAAGTTGGTGACCAATCTATGTGTCTTGAATTTCGGGATCTTTCCGTTGCCGTAGCCCGCCCGCAGTTCGTCGAGTCGCTTGAAGGCATCGCCTTCCGCGCCACGAAACCTGTAGATGCCTTGCTTTGAGTCACCAACCACGTACATTCGGCATTGGAACTGGGACCGAATGTCGAGCAGCATCCTCATCTGGATAGGGTCGGTGTCCTGGAACTCGTCAACGAACAAGAACTTGGGGGCGCTGGTGTGGGAATGCTGCGCCTTCGACAGCGCCGCGATCGCGGTAGCGACGAGTCGACTTGTCGGCACGACCTGCTGTGACTTGCACAATTGGGCAAAGTCGCGGGACGCACGTTGGATGCATTCCCTCACCACTACCGTGGCTGCCGCGGAGTTCGGGTCACCGCTGCCTTTGCCCCAATCGACATCGATGGGCTTCTCATCGGCGTCCGCCAACGAGACGCCGTTCTCCTCGAGTCCCTCCCAGATCGCAATCACGTGCTTGCGCCACTCGTAGAACGCTGCGGCCCGGCGTTCCAGCGGACCAAAGACGTGGTCATGGTCGGCAAGAAGCTCCGACAGGTGCTTGTCGATGATTGCCTCGCGCTGCCGGGCCATCTGCTTGACGCGGAAGCCGGGGTTCAGCCCGATCGCTGTCCCGCGCTGCTGGATCACTCGTTTCGCGAATGTGTGAATGGTCGAGATGTTGCATTGGCCCAACTGCATGAGCCATGGCACCACGGGATGGACAAGCCTTCGGCAGAGCCGTCTGCGCAAGGTGAGTGTTCGGGCGATCCGGTCCCGGATCTCGCTCGCCGCCTCCCTCGTGAACGTGATCAGCGCCATGTCGGACAGGCGTGTCTCGTAACTCGTCGGTTTGCCCACGAGCGCGGGCTCCGGTGTGGATGTGCACAGCAGGAACACGATTCGCTCCGACAGCGTCTCGGTCTTGCCGGTGCCTGCCCCGGCGATCACACAGACGTCGTCATCCCGGGATTCGTGCACGACCCAGTATTGGCGTGCGTTTATTCCGTCCAATGCATCGGCTCTTTCGAGCATTCCGCGGACCCAGCTCGAGCCCTCGTCGAACCGCCCGTCGCACACCCACGCGTCACGTCCACGGTGGGATTCGGGAACATGGGAGAGTTCGAGCAACCGACTGCGCCGGTCGATGAACGCCTTCAGTTCCGGGTCGTCTCGCAACTGATCCGCCTCGGCGCGCGACTTTACAATCAGATAAACCCTGATTCCGAGGTGGAGCAACTGCAGCAGTTTGGATCGCTCGATGCTTCCTACCCTCAGCAGCGAGTACTGGGGCACGTGCGGCAGCGCAAGTTCCTGGCGCAGAAGCTCGAGTTCACGGGCAGGTTCGAGCGAATCGGCTTCCACATGGTCGGTGCCGTGCGGGGGCTGGAGGAAGACGTCTCGCAGGTCGACCGGCGGCCCATCCTCGACGAGTTCCATTTCCCGCGTAGGCCAACGCCACTGTGCTCTTTCGTTGCCTTGCGCGTCGGTCCATCGCAGCAATCGCCCTGCATCAAGCGACTGCTGCAGCGAGATCCTGAGCCAGCGCCCTGTCGAGGTAGCAGTCGGAGCCTCGTAGACGACAATCCAGAACCTGATCTGCGGGTCGCGATCGGCAAGGTTCCGATAGTCCGTGAATTGTTCGTGATTGATGTATTGCTCGGGAAGTCCCGTCTTCGGGTCGCTCGTGATGGACTGCCGCCCCTTGACCTCCCAGTACTCGCTCTGCCCCTCATGGTCCGTTCGGAAGTCCGGGGCACGAACCCTCGCCGACGAGTCCCAGCCGAACTCGATCAACGGTGCCGAGGTTCCCTCTGAATTGTCGGTTGCTCCGCAAAGGGCGGTCACGGTGCGTCGTTTCTGCCGCAGCCATACCCGCCATGCGTCCTCGCAGCGACGTCCGAATTCGATGTTGGGCTCTTCGAAGGCAGACATGCTCATGTCCTCCCAATGGCCCGAGTTTCCTGTGCATCGAGGCCCTTGCGGAGCACCGCAATACGCGCGATGTCCGTGGCCAAACGAGCCTTGCTGCGCCCAAACGCGTCGGGTTCCTTCGGTGCCTTCTTGTCCCAATGCGCCATCGTCATAGCTTCGACTTCCTCGGGTGCGGCGATCGTCAGCCCCCATCGAGCGAGCAGTTCCGCGATCTCCGAGACCCCATCCCGGAGGATTGCCAGCTCTCGACGCAGCCTCGTGAGTTCATCCTCGTTCGGGGCCGGAGGTGTCAGGGCATGCCGCGTGTTGTGGCGTGATTTCATTGGAGCCTTCACCGCCGCAGGGTGTTCGGCTTTCGCGCGGCGCTTGGTCTCCCTGCGTTCCTTGCGGCGACGGATCTCCAGCTCGATCGCATCGATGACCTTCGAGTTGCCCTTGGACTTCTTGGCAAGCGCCTCGAGTTCGGGGCGCGTGAATTGATTTAGGTCACCCGTGTTGATCTGTGGACTCGGCATACACGCGACGCTCCCGACTTGGCCATCCTAGCGTGTCGATGCGGAAATCAAGGCATTTCGAGGGTAGTCGGTATTCGATTGCGCGCGAGAGGCCTGGGCGGCAGAATTGCAACGCTTTCAGCGCTATGCTTAGCCGATGCTCCCGGGGACACCGATCCAGAGCAAGTCCGACCGATCCCGTCGTGGTGTGGTGCTGAGCGTGCCAATCAACCGCTACGGGATGCGCGTATGCCTTGTCCGATGGGATGGGGAGCCCGGCGATCAGGAATGCCCGGTCAATGCCCTGGAGCCGATCGAGCGATCGACCTCCGCGGCCGACCGGGTGGTCTCGGGCGACTTCGACTCGCTGCCGAGGCTGCTCGCGCGCTTGACCCGCGAGAAGCTGCTGGATCCCCACTCGGACGTCATCTACAGCCTCAAGACCGCGAACGCGGATTTCCACCCTTACCAGTTCCGGCCGGTCATCAAGCTGATGCGCGAGGACGCCGGCGGCATCCTGATCGCCGACGAGGTCGGCCTGGGCAAGACGATCGAGGCCGGCTACATCCTGAAGGAACTGAAGGCGAGGGACCGCCAGCATTTCATGCGAGCGCTCGTGGTCTGTCCGGCGTCGCTCCGGGAGAAGTGGCGGCTCGAGCTGGCTCGGCGCTTCGGCGAGCACTTCGAGATCCTCGGTGCGCCCGAACTTGAGCGGCTCATCGATCGGATCGCGTCCAGTGTCGGCGACCCGATGTTCCAGGCGATCGTCTCCTACGAGACGCTCCGGTCGAAGTCGTGCGGCAAGCGCATCCAGGAACTTGGTCCGGTCGACCTGGTGATCTGCGACGAGGCACACCACCTCCGGAACCAGGCAACACAGGCCCACAAGGTCGTCCGCCAGCTCCGGAAGGTGACGAAGTCGTTCGTGCTGCTCAGCGCCACGCCGATCCAGCTTCACTCCGACAACCTTCGTTCGCTGCTTTCGCTCGTCGCCGAGGATCGTGTCCAGGATTCCTCCGGATTCGCAAGGCAATTGCAGGCCAACCAGAGGCTCATCGACGCGGAGCGCCGGGTCCTCTTCGCAACCCCGGACAACGACCAGATTGCGCATGGTCATCTCGAGGAACTCGTCGGGAGTTCCATGACCGGCATCCCCGAGCCGCATCTCCGCTCGCTCATCGAACGGCTGGAGTCCCTCGGGGGAAACCCCGACCGCACGGCACGGCTCGAACTTGCCGCCGACATCCGCGAGGCCGGCCCGTTCTCCACGATCCTGACCAGGACGCGAAGGCGGGACGTCCGCCAGGACCTCTGCGTCCGCAAGCCGATGATGGTCGACGTTGCGTTCACGGACGCCGAGCGGACCGTCTTCGACTGGTGCCTCGAGGAGTGCCGACGACGGTACGCAGAGGCAACCGATTCTCGGAATTCGATAGGCCGGACCGCGACCGTCAACACGCAGCGCAAGTTCACCAGCTGCCTGCCGGCCTTCGTGGTCGAACTCTCCGGCGCGAGCGAGGAACTCGACGATCGCGATGACAATGACGGGGGTGAGGCCAACGAATGGGATGGCGCCTCGGTCGTTCCCGCGGGATCGATCTCGGCACTCCGATTATCGATGCCGCCGGATGTGGCCCGCGCGGCGCAGTCGCTGCTGGAATCCGGGAGCGACTCGAAGTATGCCCGCCTCCTCGAGGTGATCAAGGGTCTGCTGCTGAAGGATTCCACCGCGAAGGTGGTGGTCTTCTCTTTCTACAAGGGGACCCTCCGGTACCTCAACCGACGGCTGTCCGCGGACGGGATCCCGGCCGTCCAGATCGATGGCGACGTGCCGTCCCATCCGCAACGGCCGTCCCTCGACGAGCGCGGTCGCCGGATCGACCGATTCCGCGAGGATCCGTCCATTCGCGTGCTGCTCTCCAGCGAGGTCGGCTCGGAGGGCCTGGACTTCCAGGAGGTCTGCTACGTCGTGGTCAATTACGACCTTCCATGGAACCCGATGCGCATCGAGCAGCGGATCGGCCGCGTCGATCGCTACGGGCAGCCGTCCAAGACGGTGATCGTCGTCAACTTCAAGATTGCCGACACGGTGGAGGACCGGGTCTACCACCAGCTGCTTGACCGTATCGACATCTTCCGCTCGTCCATCGGCGACCTGGAGGAGATCCTCGGCGACATCCACGCGCGATTGGAGGCGATCGTGATGCGCGTGGACTTGAACGATGCGGAACGCGCGGCGCTCGCGGCCGATGCCGAGCAACGGATGGCCTCTCTTGCCCAGATCGCGCGGGAGGTTGGCAGGGACGGCGAGCTGCTCGCTGGGCATGATTCGCTTCTTGACGAATCCATTGCCTCGTCGGCCATGTCGCCCCGGCGCGTATCGCCCGGCGAGCTCGCGAATTTCGTGGAGAGCTGCCTTGGGGCCCACGGCGTCCGTCTGCTACCGGCCTTCTTGCCGCGGCGATCGCGTGCGCAGTCTTGGCCGGCGCTTTTCAACCTGGTCCGGCGGTCGCTGCGCAACCGCGAGGAGGCAGCCTTGCTCGAATCGGTCGACTTCGACGACCACGTCTGCGAACTCCAGTACGAGGAGCCCCGGAAACCGAACTTCATCGAAGTCACCCACCCGATCGTCACGGCGTGCATTCGCATGACCGAGAAGGCGACCGGTGCTGCCGAAGCGCTGTCGGACGGGGAACTCGCCACATGCGCCGAGATCAAGGTCGGCGGCATCGGGGCGGGGATCCTTGGCGTCGGTGCGTTCCGGCTCACCACGGTCGCGGGAGGGCGGCGGTCTCATCTTGTCGAGCTGGTCGGCTGCGATTCCGCTGGCGAGGTGCTTCCCCGTGAGCAGGTGCAGGCAGTTGTGCTCGCCCTCGGCGAACCAGGCATCGGGGCGACGATGGCGAACCCGGTGCCGAAGCTCTCGCCTGCGCAGGTATCGGCCATCGAGAGCGAGGTCGGCAATCGCATGCAGATGCTGCAGGAGGCATCGATTTCGCGGGCAAGGCGAACATCCGCGCTCCGGATCGCGAAGGATCGCTCGCGAAGCCTGCGTGACCTGGCGTCATACCGGGACCAGGTCGCGGCCCCGGGCTTCTCGACGAAGGACGCGCGCTACCAGCGGATGATGAAGGTCGGCATCGAGCGTGCGGAGAGCCGCGTGCGCGAATTGGACGACGAGGCATTGCGCACCCCGACGGCTCACGTCGAGGTGTCTTGCCTCGGGTTCGTCGCGGTGAGGAATCAGGCATGAGGGGCATCCCGTGCGTCGGAGTCGATGTCGGGACATCGTCGACCAAGGTGGTGGTCGGCGATGCATCCTCCGGTGACCTCGGTTCCATGGGCTTCGTGCCGCTTCACGGCGATTGGCGATGGCCCTCGGTGGTCTCGGTACCCGAGGTCCGGGGCGACATCACGGTCTTCAGCGATGGTCGGTTCTCGCCATCGGCTCCGCGTGCACGGCGGAACCTGAAGCTTGCGCTGCTGCTTCCTGCCGGACATCCGGAAGTCCATGTGGTCCGTGACCACACGGGTTGGGACGTGGACACCCTGTATGGCTCCCTCGTGGCCTTTGCGCTGGCAAAGGCGTTGCGGCTCTGTGGAAGTCCCGGTGATTTCGCGCTCTTCGTCGGTGCCCCGCTGGGTGCTGGCGGCGATGGCGATCGAAGCGGGCGGTTCGGCCGGATTGCCTACGCGGCCCGCCATGTTGCACCGCTGCTCTCGAACGAGGACCTGCACGAGCTGCGTGTTCCATCCCGGGTGGCGGAGGAGATGGAGCGGCACCTGGACGCATCTCGCAATTCCGGCGACGCGCTGGACGACGTGGTGCTCGCCGAGTCGCACGCGGCCGTTTCCGGTACCGCCATCGCCATGAGCGGGCTCGGGGGGCAGAACTGCGTCATCGACATCGGCGCCGGCACGGCCGACTTCGGCTGGTTCGCGCCGCGTGGGCAGCAAAGGCTGGACTACTTCTTCGGGGACTCGTTCGAGCTTGCCGGAGAGGCGATCGACGATCTCTTCCGTCAATGCATCGAGCGCACCCATGGTGTCCGTGTTTCGCGGCACGAGCTTTGGTCCGCCAAGACCCGATGTGCTGTCGGCGAGCCCCTTCGCTGCTCGAACTGGTTGTTGCCGCCTAGTGACGTGGCCGAACTCTGTGCGGCCTATGCCGCGCTCCTGGTGAAGTCGATGTCCCGCGCATCTGCGCCCGCCGATGCCGCGGAACGCGTGAGGTTCCTGCTCGTCGGGGGTGCGACCCTGTTCGCGCCGCTCGAGAGGGCCCTCTCGGAGGCCATTGTCGCTCGCTTCCCACGAGCCCAAGTCATCGCTGTCCCGCCGACCCCCATTCCGCCGCTTGATGGTTCGGGGTCCGCGATCGCGAGTGCGCCGCTGTTGGTCGCCGCAGGCTTGGCACGTGGCATACAGGCCGCGCAGTACTTCGGTCGTGTCGCGGCTCTCCCGGAGGAGGTGTCGGTCCCCTTCGTCAGCAGGCGGACACCCTGCTCGTGCGGCGGGACCAACGACGATTGCTCGAGGTGTGCGGGCGGCGGCTTCATCACGGTCGGCGATCGTGAATCAACCCAGGCGAGGCAACTGGACACGTTCGAAATCCGTGATGGATGGCAATCGTGCCACTATTGCGGTCGCTCGGTTGCCCCCGACCTGCTCGACGAGCACATCACTCGGCTGCATGTGGAGGTCGTTCCGCCGACGGATGGATCGGATGCGGAGACGGCGGTCGACATGTCGCAGATGGTCATTGGGTGGATCGAGTCCCCGGCGACGAGGCAGGGTGTCGACCCATTGTGCCGCAACGTGCTGGCATTGCTCGATGGCCCTGCGTTGCTTCCGATGCAGGCAATGGCGAAGTTGGCATCCCTCCGGCCACCCGCCCATGGCGGAAGCAGCCCGGCGACGCGGTCCGTCAGGGCGCTGCGTGCGTTGGTTTGGCAACGGAGCGGATGCACCGCAGAGGCCCGGGATGAGGCCAATGAAGTCGTCTGGCCGGAGCTTCGGCGCTATCTTTCCGACCAAGGCATTGCTTCATGACCGCAACTCCGGATCCAGCGCGCATCCCCGAGGACCTTGACGCTCTCCTGGAGGGGTGGCGTTCCGGCCAGCTCTCGTTCGACA
>Ga0114967_10000519_pt1 | contig 33008 bp, 33 predicted proteins | sample M_130628_MF_Meta_FD_92639 | JGI IMG/M metagenome (GOLD analysis project Ga0114967, IMG submission 92639) | Freshwater microbial communities from Lake Montjoie, Canada to study carbon cycling - M_130628_MF_MetaG | ecosystem: Environmental > Aquatic > Freshwater > Lake | place: Lake Montjoie...
GCATTAAATAGTCTTCCAGCAGATGGCGTTTGGACGCTACACGTAAATGACCCCTACAATGGTGATGGTGGTACAATTGACGTGTTTAGATTAGACCTTTGTTATGTCGTTCCAGCGGCTTTATCAACACCCAATAATCTATTAGCTAGCGTGACAGTCTATCCAAATCCGTCAAAAGGAATCATAAACATTACACTGCCCGAAACTACAGAGAAAAGCCAGGTGACTTTAAACGATATACAAGGCAGAGCTATATTGACCAAAGAAACCAACGGTTCAACTGAGGTCTTGAATATTGAAAACCTACAAGATGGCGTTTATCTTCTTTCGATTGAAAATGGATTAAATAAAGTCGTTAAGAAAATTATTTTAAATAAATAGTCATCTGAACTATCAAAAAAAGGCTTCCCAATAGGAAGCCTTTTTTATACATGTATAATTTCATCTTCAATTAATAAGTCTTCTCTCCTTAGTCTTAAAAAGATTTGAGCTACTGCTATAACGTCCTTTTCACAATAAACTACGATTCGGTCAATATCTTTTTCAACATAATAAACATGGGCTACTTGGCTCCCATCAATATCTCCTTTAGGTGAAGGTATTCCTAAAATTTTGGTCAGTAACTTTAAGGAGGTAAAATGCTTATAATCACCAAATCTCCATAACTCCAAGGTGTCAAGGTGTGGAATTTCCCATGGCTTTTTTCCAAATAAATTGAGTTTATGCGGAATGGCAACTTGATTAATTATCATTCTTCTTGCGATGAAGGGTATGTCAAACTCCTTAGCATTATGGCCACACAATACATGTTGTGCTTGATTAAAGTGAGAATCCAGTAAATTTGAAAAATCCTTTAAAATCTTCTTTTCTTCTCCAAAGAATGAGGTTACTCTGAAGTTTCTAATGTCTCCTCTATTGGCAAAATAACCGACGGAGATGCAAACTATCCTTCCAAACTCAGCCCAAATCCCTGCTCGATCGTAGAATTCTTCTGGTGTGAATTCCTCTCGTCTTTGATAGAGTGTTTTTTGTTCCCATAATAGTTTCATTTCAGGATCCAGACCAAAAAAATTTTCTTCTTCAGGGACGGTTTCAATGTCTAGAAAAAGGATGTTATTAAGGTTTATTTTTTCAATCATTATACTTTATGTATTGCTTTTTGAGCACTTTTACTTTTAATTAAGCAGGTTTATAAAAACAGTCAATTTCCAAATAACATTTTCTGAACCCCTATAAAAGTAAGTAATGTATTTCAAATATAAAAACGATTGTTTAAAAAAGTGATTGTTGCAAAGAGGGACGTTCATGTTCTAGCAACCATTTTTTACGCCATAGCCCTCCTGCATAACCGGTCAAAGAACCATCAGATCCAACAACCCTATGACATGGAATTACAATCCATAGCGGGTTCTTCCCGTTGGCTGATGCAACGGCTCTGATGGCCTTAACGTCACCAAGTTTTTTGGATAATTCTAAATAAGAAATAGTGTTCCCAAAAGGGATATTCAGCAATTCATTCCATACTTTTAATTGGAAATCTGTTCCTTTTGGGTTCAGCTTGAATGAAAAATGATTTCTTGTGCCCAAAAAATAATCGTTTAACTGTTGGACCGAATCAACCAAAACTTCGGGAATAACTGCTGATATTTGGCCTATTTCTACTATGGAAATAGTAGTAACTCCTCTCTCGTCCCCTTCTAGTTTTGCAATACCAATTGGGGTTGAGATAAAACAAGATTCCATGTCAATATTTATTTAGAAAAACTGTAGATATAATTTTCTAAAGCTTTCTGTTCGTCATCTGAAAATGTTTTAGTTAACGCCAAATTAGTTTTCATTACTTCAAACTGTTTTGGATCCACTATAGGATCTTGATTGCCTTGCAAAAAATCAACGATACTTAATTTTTTTTCTTTGTAGATTCTTCCTATCTCTTGTAAACTAGGCCCAATAACCTTGGCATCAGGTTGATGACAAGCTACACAAGTTCCTTTCCCTTCAAAAATTTCTTTTCCTAGATCGGATACTTTGTTTGATGGTTTAGCAAAATTTTCTTCGGACTCCTTTTTACACGAAAGCAATAGTAAGGCACTACAACAAACAGATAAGCAGAAATATTGGGCTGTTTTTTTCATTGTGCACAAAAATTATAGTATATAAATGTTCTTTAGGTTAAATGGTAAACGGTCGAACGGCTACTAATGGTTTATTTGTTTAATAATTGGGCTGCTTCTTTGGCAAAATAAGTAGAAATCAAACTCGCTCCCGCTCTTTTAATACACATCAATTGCTCCATCATAATCTTGTCATGATCGAGCCATCCTCTTTCAGAAGCCGCTTTAATCATGGCATATTCTCCCGATACGTGAAACACAGTAACCGGAACGTTAACGGCGTTTTTTACTTCTCTCACAATATCTAGATATGCTATTCCTGGTTTTACCATAACCATATCGGCTCCTTCTTCGACATCCATCAAAGCCTCTTTAATGGCTTCTATCCGATTAGCGTAATCCATTTGATAGGTTTTTTTATCTTTAGGAACAACAACGTCCGCTTCTCTTGGTGCGCTATCTAAAGCATCACGAAATGGTCCATAGAATGCCGATGCGTATTTGGCAGAATAGCTCATAATACCAACATTCTGATATCCCGCTGCATCCAATCCTTGACGCAACCTCAAAACACGGCCATCCATCATATCACTTGGCGCTACAAAGTCGGCTCCCGCTTGCGCATGAGAAACGGCCATCTTCACTAGGGCATCGTTAGTGGCATCGTTAGCAATATCTCCATTTTCGATAATCCCATCATGACCATAAACGGAATAGGGATCTAACGCTACATCGGGCATGACAATCATTTCGGGACAGGCAGTTTTAATGGCTTTAATGGCTCTTTGCATTAGTCCATCTGGATTCCATGCTTCTTTACCTGTATTGTCTTTTAGCAACTCGTCAACCTTAACATAAAGGTTTACCGCTCTAATGCCTAAGGCATACAACTCTTTTACTTCCTCTACAGTTAAATCAATCGAACGACGGAAAATACCTGGCATTGAGGGAATCTCAAATGCATAATTTTCACCCTCTGCGATGAACATGGGAAACATAAAATCGGCCGGACTCAAACTGGTTTCACGCACTAACGAGCGAATGCTTTCATTAACACGTAATCTTCTACCTCTTTGTAATGGGAACATAATTTTTATTTTATAATTAAACCCAATCTATTGGGTTTTCTAATATTTGGATTAATTTTTCTTCTTCACTTCCTGCTACGGGATGATGATCATAATGCCATTGCACATGAGGAGGAAGTGACATTAAAATACTTTCTATTCGACCATTTGTTTTTAGTCCGAATAAAGTGCCTTTATCGTGCACCAAATTAAATTCAACATAGCGACCACGGCGGATTTCTTGCCAAGTTCGTTGTTCTAGAGTATAGGGTACTTCTTTTCTTTTTTCAACGATGGGAATATAGGCTGCACAAAAACTATCACCTACTTCAGCGACGAAGTTGAACCAGTCTTCCATCGATTTAGCTTCAGTAGCTTTGCAGTAATCAAAGAACAATCCACCTACACCTCTTGCTTCGAGTCGGTGAGCATTCCAAAAATAAGCATCACATTGCTTTTTGAATTTCGGATAAAACTCAGAATCATGTTTATCACAGGCCGATTTGCATGTTTGATGAAAATGTTTGGCATCTTCGTCAAACAAATAGTAGGGGGTTAAATCCTGTCCACCTCCAAACCAGGAATTGATTACCATTCCTTGATCATCATACATTTCGAAATAGCGCCAATTGGCATGCACTGTGGGTACCATCGGACTTTTTGGATGAATTACTAAACTCAATCCACAGGCAAAGAAATCCGCTTCACCTACTCCAAACATTTGCTGCATCGTTTCGGGCAATTTACCATGAACCGCCGAAATATTGACCCCTCCTTTTTCAATGACAGCACCATTTTCAATGACACGCGTTCTACCGCCTCCGCCTTCGGGACGATCCCAAAGGTCTTCACGGAATTTGGCTACACCATCGACCGCTTCTAGAGCAGCGGTAATTTGATCTTGCAATTGTAGTATGTATTGATAAAATTTATCTTTCATGAGTAAGCGCGAGACAGGAAAAACTATTGTTTGTATTCCTTTACGGCCTCAACAAAAGCCTTGGCATGATCTACAGGAATATTAGGTAAGATGCCGTGTCCAAGATTCACAATATAATTGTCTTTCCCAAATTCATTTATCATTTGATGTACCATTTTTTTGATTGTCGGGATTGGAGAAAGCAAACGACTTGGATCAAAATTTCCTTGTAATGTGATTTTTCCTCCTGATAAATAACGAGCATTTCTTGCAGAACAAGTCCAATCTACGCCTAGAGCTGATGCTTTTGATTGTCCCATTTCGCTCAATGCAAACCAACATCCTTTTCCGAAAACAATAACTTTTGTTTCATCGGCTAAAGCTTCTACAATTTGGTTGATGTATTTCCAAGAGAATTCTTTGTAATCTTCAGGAGACAACATCCCTCCCCAAGAATCAAAAATCTGAATGGCATTACAACCCGCTTTTACTTTTCCTTTTAAATATGAAATGGTAGTATCGGTTATTTTTTGCAATAAAGTGTGTGCTGCAATTGGATTTGAAAAACAAAATCCTTTGGCGGTATCAAAACTTTTTGAACCTTTTCCTTCCACTGCATAACAGAAAATTGTCCAAGGTGAACCTGCAAATCCGATAAGTGGTACCTCATCGTTCAACATTTCTTTGGTTAATTTGATTGCATCAAAAACGTAACCTAAAGTTTCATTTACATCTGGAACAAACACTTGGTTGACTTGTTCCATAGTTCGAATTGGATTTGGTATAATGGGTCCCAAATTATCTTTTAATTCTACGGGGATTCCCATTGCTCTTGGTACAACCAAAATATCTGAAAATAGAATAGCGGCATCTGGTTTTACAATCCGTATCGGTTGAACCGTAATTTCAGCAGCTAACTCAGGAGTTTCGCAACGGGTAAAGAAATCGTATTTATCTCGTAAAGCTCTAAATTCAGGCAAATATCTTCCTGCTTGTCGCATCATCCAAACAGGCGGACGTTCTACAATTTCATTATTTAGCGCTCGTAAAAAAAGGTCGTTTTTAATCATTGTTAATTTTTATAATATTCAATACATTTCATAACAGTACTTTCAACAGTAGGTTTATTGGCAATAATGATGTTTGGTGTGGCATATTTTAGCGCTTCCCCGGTGGTGGTGCCGATACAAAAACATATTTCCTCTTCCATCTGATTTTCTTTCAAATAACTTTCAACACCTGACGGACTAAAAAATAATACCCCATTCGGACTAAAATCAAGTTTGTGTGGCGTTAAAATGGTCTCATATACCACAACTTCCTTTAACACTATGCCCGCCAAAAGAAGCGATTCGGGTAAAATTTCTTTTCTCAAATTTCCACAGAAAAAAGTAAACGAGCTCTTGGAATATTGGTTACAAATTATAGCAGCCAATTCAGCGGCATAGTCAGCTTGTTTTTCTATTTCAAATCCATTATTCGATAATAAAAGCTTAGTTTTTTCCCCTACACAAAAACATCTTTTGGTTTTAATCTCTGCAATGCTACTATTTGCAAGAACGCTTTCAACAGCATTTTTACTGGTGAAAATTAAGTAATCATTTAAATTTTCAATTGTAAATTGATTCTTTTGGACGGCAATATAATCTTCTTCAAAAATTGAAAAATCCACACGCATCAATTGTTGCTTCAATACTAATGATAGCTTTTGAGTAGACACGATGCGAATTGGCTCTTTCATGATTTATGCTTTTGGCTTAAGCTGATTCTTAATTGTTGCCATAATCTCTCTGCCGCCATTTTCCAGTAATTCTTGCGCCGAATAATAACCAATTTTTTTCCATTCTTCGATCGGTACGCTTTTATCAATTTCTAATTTCTGCTTTCCATCTAAAGATAACAAGACACCTTTAAATTCTATCCGATCTTGTTCTTCATTATATTTTGCGATGGCTCCAATCGGAGCCGTACATCCACCTTCCAAAGTTCTCAAAAATTGCCTTTCAATATAAGTGCAAATCTCTGTTTCAATATCGTTCAATTGTGATACGGCATCTTGAGTGTATTGGTCATTTGCCATAGCAACTACTACCATAGCTCCTTGCGCTGGAGCAGGAATCATCCAATCTAAGTTGACGAAGGATTCTGGTTTTAAATTAATGCGTTCTAAACCCGCTGCTGCAAAAACCGCCCCGTCCCAATCATTATCTTGTAACTTTTGCATTCGGGTATTTACATTTCCCCTTAAATCAACTACGGTATGATTCGGATACTTACAAAGCCATTGTGCCTGACGACGAAGGCTGCCGGTCGCGATTGTTGCTTGCTGCTCTAGAAACTCTGTATTGTTTTTGTAAACTAAAATATCCAACTCATTTGCCCGTTCCAAAACCGCCGATTGGACAATACCGATGGGTAATGCAGTGGGCACATCTTTCATCGAATGAACGGCAATATCAACCTGACCATTAATCATGGCGATGTCCAAAGTTTTAGTGAAAATACCGGTAATCCCTAGTTCATAAAGGGGTTTGTCTAGAATGATATCACCCTGCGACTTTACAGCAATGATTTCAGTTTTATAACCCAAATCATTTAATTTCTTTTGAACGGTATGAGCTTGCCATAGTGCTAATTCACTATCACGCGTTCCGATGCGTATTGTTTTTCCCATGAGTATTTTGTCGCGGAATGGCGAAGAAATTCAATTTAAATAACGATCTTATCTTGTTCCAATTGAAAAACTTTTTCAATCCATTCGATTCCTTCTTCCATTGAATCGCCATCTTTCAAGTGATTCACAAAATGATTTGTAATCTTTTGGATGATTCGGTTGCTAATAAGCTCCGCTTGTTCTTCATCAAAATTGGCTAATTTTTTGCGTTGTACATTAATTTCGCCTTCTTTAATTGAATTTAATTTTTCTTTCAAGGCTTGAATGGTGGGAGCAAATTTTCGATTTTTGGCCCAAGCCATAAACTCTTCTTGAATCTCTTCTATAATAGCCTCTGCTGCAGGAATGTGCTGTTTGCGATTCTCAATTGTCTCATCGGTAATTTGTGATAAATGATCTAAATGCACCAAGGTAACTCCTTCAATATCTTTTACATTTTCATGTACATTTTTGGGAATGGACAAATCCAATATCAACAAGGGTTTTTTTAAGTTTAAAATCGTTTTATCTATGGTAGGATTCTGAGCACCTGTTGCGACTACAACCACGTCTGCTTTCTGCAATTCAAGTTGCAAATCAGCATAATCTTTTACCACTAAATTTAGTTTGTTGGCCAGTTTTTCAGCTTTGTCTTTAGTTCTATTGATTAGGGTGATTTGCTCGTGCTTAGAATGTTTTACTAAGTTCTCGCAAGTGTTTCTTCCAATCTTACCGGTGCCGAAAAGTAGGATGTTTTTAGTCGCAATATCTTCTACGTTTTTAAACATGTATTGCACCGAAGCAAAAGAAACTGAGGTAGCTCCCGACGAAATTTCAGTATCGGTTTTTATTTTCTTACTGGCTTGAATAACGGAGTTCACTAACCGTTCCATAAATGCATTTACCAAACCGCTAGATTTACTCTCTGTGAAGGCTAATTTTATTTGACTAATAATTTCAAAGTCTCCTAATATTTGACTATCGAGCCCCGTTCCCACACGAAACATATGATTTACTGCTTCTTGATTTTTATAGATGTAAGCAACCTCTTGAAACTCTTTCACAGAACCCTGACTGTTCTCGCAGAGAAGTTTGATCAATTGATATGGATGCTTTGCAAATCCATATATTTCCGTTCGATTGCAGGTAGAAGTAACTAGTAATGCTTCGATTCCCTCTGCTTCTGCCTGCACCAATACCGTTGACTTTGCCAAAGCATCTAAACTAAATTTTCCTCTAATGTCTGCATCTGCTTTCTTATAACTTAATCCAACAGCATAAAAAGAGCTTGCTTTTGACACGTTAAAGTTTTCCATAGTACCTCCCCTAAAAAGTTAACCAAATTTAACACTATCCTATTTATAAAAATAACGCTAGAAGGACAATTTGTGTCGCTTCAAGATATTTAGGGTCGCAAATACCTTTTTAGCATTATTTATCATAACTTTGTAGTATATTCAAGCCCTAATAAACCTTCTATATAGATTTGTTCTAAATAAGGAGTTGGCTTGATTCCTAAACCAATTATAAAAAAATGTCGCTATGGGTTCTCAGGAAATAATTAAAATTGAAACCGACTTTACCTTAATCCGATTTCAAAACGATGAAAATGAAAACTATCATGTACAAAAACACATCCAACAAGGACTTATTCAATTTCATTTCGGTATAAAAGGCAAGGCAAAATTTATTTTCAATCAAGGAAATTATGCTTTGGATTTGAAAGAAGAAAAATCATTATTGTTTTACAATCCGCAAAAAGAATTACCCTTAGATCTTGAATTAGAGCCTAATTCTTGGGTGATATCCGTTATTGTTTCCATTCAAAAATTTCATTCCTTGTTTTCTTCAGAGGCAAATCATATTCCCTTTCTAAGCCCAGAAAACAATGATAAAAAATACTATAAAGAAGAAAACATTAGCCCATCTATGGCTATTGTTTTAAGTCAAATGTTCCATTACACCTTAAATCCATCCATTAAAAATTTATATTATAAAGGTAAAGGCTATGAATTGTTGAGTTTATATTTCAACCGAAACGAAGATCCTAACGCCGAACAATGCCCGTTCTTAATTGATGAAGACAACGTGATGAAAATTAAAAAAGCCAAAGAAATAATTATTGCAAATATGGCCGAACCTCCGGGGCTAGAAGAACTTTCTGAGCAAGTTGGCCTAAGTCTAAAAAAATTAAAAATAGGATTTAAACAAATATATGGAGACACCGTCTACGGATTCCTATTTGACTATAAAATGGATTATGCTAGACGATTATTAGATTCCGGCTCCTACAATGTCAACGAAGTAGGATTAAAAATTGGATATAGCACAGGAAGTCATTTTATAGCCGCTTTCAAAAAGAAATTTGCAACGACCCCTAAAAAATACTTAATGTCGATCAATCAAAACCTAGGGTAGCGTTATTTAAATCCTACTTGTAACAAGAAAATTTTTAGGATACACCTCCTCTAAAAAGAAGTTTCATTACTTTTATAAAAAAATTATTTGACCCCATGAAAGGAGTATTATTAGTCAATCTTGGCTCACCTGAAAGTCCAACAGCCAAAGATGTAAAACCCTATTTAGATGAGTTTTTAATGGACAAATACGTCATAGACGTCCCATTTTTATTGCGTGCTTTGTTAGTTCGCGGCATCATTTTACAAACAAGACCCAAGAAATCAGCGCATGCTTACAGTCAAATATGGACGAATGAGGGCTCACCACTCATTGTTATTTCAAAAAAAATGCATCAAAAAGTAGAAAAACTAGTTGATGTTCCTGTTGCTTTGGCAATGCGTTATGGTACTATGACCATTCATAAAGGCTTGCAAGAGCTAAAGGATAAAGGGGTGACCGAAGTAATGCTCTTAGCACTGTATCCGCAGTATGCCATGGCTTCAACCACAACGATTTGGGCCTTAGCTGATGAATTGCAAAAAGCACATTTCCCGGAGATGACCATTACCAAAGTTCCTGCCTTTTACAACAAACCTGATTTCATAAAAACACTGGCAAATTCCATTAAAAAACACTTAAACGGTTTCGATTACGATCATTTACTGTTTTCTTACCATGGAATACCAAAACGACATATTCGAAAAACGGATGTTACTAAATCCCATTGTACAATTGACAACAAATGTTGTGTGACTGATTCACCTGCACACGAATTTTGCTATCGTCATCAATGCTATGAAACTACAAGACAGGTAGTAGAACTGTTAGGTATCCCCGAAGGAAAATACAGTCAAACATTCCAGTCTCGCCTAGCCGGAGATAAGTGGTTAACTCCCTATACCGATGTAGAAATTAATAAAATGCCAGGTCAAGGGATTAAAAAACTTGCGGTGGTAACTCCTGCTTTTGTCTCAGATTGCTTAGAAACCTTAGAGGAAATAGCCATGCGTGCCAATGAAGAATTTATTGAAAATGGCGGGAAAGAATTCTTTGCTGTTCCTTGTCTAAATGACGAAGAGGAATGGTGTCAAGTGGTTGCCAATTGGGTCAATGATTGGAGTAAATCTTAATTAGATGAGAAACCATGTACGAATACATTAAATCATTACATTTAATCTTTGTCATCACTTGGTTTGCGGGTTTATTTTATATTGTTCGCTTGTTTGTATACCAAATCGAAGCCAACGATAAACCTGCAGTTGAAAAAGAAATTCTCCTGCAACAATATAAAATAATGACCTTCCGTTTATGGTACATCATTACATGGCCTAGTGCTATTTTAGCAAGTATATTCGCTTTTTGGATGCTGTTTTTTACCGATTTAGGACGAGCTTGGTTGTCAATGCCATGGATGCATGTTAAACTTGGTTTTGTATTCCTACTGTATCTTTATCATTTGAAATGCCATCAAATGTATAAGCAATTACAAAATGACGTATTCAACTACAGTTCAAACTTTATGCGCCTCTGGAATGAAGGCGCGACCATAATTCTTTTTGCAGTCGTTTTTTTGGTAATCTTAAAAAACGAATTGAACTGGATTTACGGAGTAATCGGAATCCTATTGTTTTCCGTACTTATCATGTTAGGGTATAATTTTTACAAAAAAATCCGGAAAAAAAAGTAAATAGTAATTACTAGTTGCGATACTAGAGGCCAATCACTAAAAAATGATGCGCGACTTCAAAATGTCAATGTTGTCTCTTAGAATCAGGATATTCCTGTCGATGATTATATTGATTGTAATTGCATCGGTACTCATGGCCTCCATTTCCATTATTCAATTTAAAAACGAAGCCAAAGAATACCATCAAGAACGCTTAGACCGAAAAGAAAACGCCATTAAAGAACACATAAACTACGTCCTATCAACAACGACTTACCCGCTAACACAAGCCAATTTACCTCTAATTTTTAAAGATAAAATACACGAACTAGCAGATATTCATAATGTGGATATCAATATCTATTCACTAAAAGGAAAACTTCTTAAATCCTCTAAAGCCACTTTCTCTGTTGACAACGTAGCTCCTCCTATTCCCAAATATATCATTAATTTGGTGTAATCCTAGGTAGAAAAACGATATGTTGACATCAAAAATGTAAACGGAATTAAAAACCGTTCCTCTTACAGCCAAATTAAAGACGATAAATTTAAACCCCTCGGAATTTTAAATATACCCTATGTAGAGGACGACGGTTTTTATGAAAATGAATTGCAACAATTCCTGTTGCGCCTCAGTCAAGTTTACTCGTTCATGCTAATTGTTGCTTTTGCCTTAGCTTACTTCCTTTCCTCTTATATCACCAAGTCCTTAAAAACAATTTCCGACAAAATCAACGAAACCAGTTTGAACCAAAAAAATGAGAAAATTGTTATTGAAGCCAACAGTAAAGAAATTAATCTATTAATCAACGCCTATAATGGAATGGTGGATAAATTAGAGGAAAGCGCTACTAAATTAGCCCAGAGCGAACGTGAACAAGCGTGGAGAGAAATGGCCAAACAAGTGGCACACGAAATCAAAAATCCGCTTACTCCGATGCGTTTAACGGTGCAAAGTTTCCAAAGGAAATTTGATCCCAATGACCCCGAGTTAAAACAAAAACTTAATGATTATTCCAAAACACTAATTCAGCAAATAGACACCATGAGCGCAGTAGCCTCAGCATTTTCTAATTTTGCTTCAATGCCTGCGCAACAAAATGAAACCCTTAATGTCGTTCAAGTTGTAGAATTAGCACTAGATATTTTCAATGAAGATTTTATTCTCTTTGAAAGTAATAACAAATACATAGTAACCAAACTTGACCGAACACAACTGATTAGAATTATCACCAACTTAGTGAAAAACGCGATTCAATCTATTCCCGACGAACAAGTTGATAAACGAGTACTAGTGGCCGTAAATGAAGTTGAAGATTATGTGATCATCACCGTAAAAGATAACGGGATTGGTATCGAACCAGCACACACGGACCATGTATTTGAACCGAAGTTTACGACAAAAACTAGCGGAATGGGATTAGGATTAGGAATTATTAAAAACATAATCGAAAATTACAAAGGAACTATTACTTTTGAAAGCGAACAAGGAAAAGGATCTACTTTTATAGTATCGCTTCCTATACTAAAATAATCAACAAACTATGAACTTCGAAAACATACTAGTAGGAATTGAAAACGGAATTGGAGTAATTACCATAAATCGACCATCTAAATTAAATGCTCTAAATGTGTCTACTATTCAAGAATTACATCAAGCACTCGATCATTTAGATAATAATGATACTGTCACGGCAATTATCATTACCGGAGAAGGAGAAAAAGCCTTCGTAGCTGGAGCTGATATTGCTGAATTTGCTCATTTTTCTGTTGAAGAAGGAGCGCAATTAGCAGCACAAGGTCAAGCACTATTATTCGATTTTGTTGAAAATTTAAAAACACCAACCATAGCAGCAGTCAATGGATTTGCTTTAGGAGGAGGACTAGAATTGGCCATGGCTTGTCATTTTAGAATTGCTTCTGATAATGCCAAAATGGGTTTGCCAGAAGTTTCCCTTGGCGTCATCCCAGGGTATGGAGGTACACAACGTCTTCCACAATTAATAGGCAAGGGACGTGCCATGGAAATGATTATGACAGCAGGCATGATTTCTGCTGAAGAAGCACTTCGCACTGGATTAGTAAATCACGTAGTTTCGCAAGCAGAACTTCTTGATTTTACTAAAGGCATCGCGCAACGCATTATGAAAAACTCACCCATGGCCATTGGAAAAGCAATCAAAGCAATCAACGATAACTACAAAGAAGGAGTTAACGGCTTTGAAACCGAAATTAGAAACTTTGGGAAATGCTTTGGTACTGAAGATTTTAAAGAAGGAACTACTGCGTTTCTAGAGAAACGGAAAGCAACTTTTAAGGGTAAATAAAAAGAGTCTCGTTTTTAAAAACGAGACTCTTTTTCTATTTCTCCCCTTCCCATTCCGCATAAAATTGAGAAAGGAATTGTTCCATAAACCGGTGTCGTGATTCCGCTATTTTTCTTCCTCTGACAGTATTCATTTTGTCCTTCAATAACAACAACTTTTCATAAAAGTGATTTAACGTAGGAGCTGTAGACTGTTTGTATTCTTCTTTACTCATATGAAGATTGGGAGTAATGGATGGGTCATATAATGGTCTATTTTTGAATCCTCCATAGTTGAATGTTCGCGCAATTCCAACCGCACCAATAGCATCCAACCGATCTGCATCTTGCACTATTGCCAATTCTTTTGATTGAAATTTGGCTTCGAAATTTCCGCCTTTAAACGAAATATTTTCAATAATGGCGATAACATGTTCAATCTGTGATTCCCCCAATTGCTCTCGTTCCAAAAAAGCTCGGGCAACGTTAGGTCCAACCGTTTCATCTCCATCATGAAATTTACTGTCAGCGACGTCATGTAGTAAAGCAGCCAATTTTATAACGGTCAAATCACATTCTTCGCCCTCCGCAATCAAAAGCGCATTTTTATAGACCCGTTCAATATGAAACCAATCATGCCCGCCTTCCGCCTGTTCCAATTCATGCTTGACAAAGCGTATCGTGTTATCGATTATTGACATGTTTTATTATTTAAAAAATCCTTTCTGATATAGAAAGGATTTAGAGTTTATTTTAAAAAGAATTAACGCAATAAAGCGGGTTGAACCCATGAAAACAATTTCTCTTCCGCAGGCACAACCATCCGTTCTGCTACTCTAGTCATTCTTGCTGGTAATTTCAAAAGATAATCTCTCGCTTTTTCCGCTTCATCCGTAAGATTGACTAATTTGTCAATCTCCCATTTTACATTTAGTTTGTCCAAAATATCGACATAATCAAGGGCTGTATAAACCCCTATCCTTTGTGCCGATTCCGAAAATTTCTCAAAAGCTGTTCCAATACTCTCTCCTGATTCACGAATCAAATTAGCCGGCATTGTGATTTTTTTCTTCATCATGTACTCAAAAGCCAACAACATTTCACTAGGGTCTATTTTAAAGATTCGAGTAACAAATTCACTGTAAGCTAGATGATGACGCATCTCATCTCCAGCAATAATTTTGCATATTTTGGAAAGTTTGTTGTCTCCATATTTCTTCGCCAACTGAGCTACTCGATTATGAGATACGTAGGTCGCCAATTCTTGAAAACTTGTAAATACAAAGTTCTTGTAGGGATCTCTACCCGTGCCAGGATCAAAACCATCATTTATTAAATGATGCGTGGTAATTTCTACTTCACGCATGTTCACTCGTCCTGACAAATACAAATATTTACTCAATAAATCTCCATGACGATTTTCTTCTCCAGTCCATAGGCGCAGCCATTTAGCCCAACCATTGTCACCACCTTCTCCTTTTTGACTAACTCCTTCCACATCCATTAACCAAGTTTCATACGTTGGAAGAGCCTCTTCTGTAATCGTGTCCCCCACAAGTGTAACCCAAAAATCATAAGGTAAATCTTTTGCTATCTCTCTTAACTCTAGTACTTCTTCCAAAAAAGAATCTCCTTCCGAATTTGGTAATAAGTCACTAGGTTGCCATATTTTTTCAACTGGAATTAAATACTCGTCTACAAAAGTGGTAACGTCTTTTTCCAAAAATTGCATGACTTCAAGGCGTATGTTTTTTTGAGGCATTTTATTTAGTTTTTAATAGATTGTTTGACCGCTCGCTCTGTTTTTTCCATCAACTCTTCAAACGAATAAGCCGCTACGGCTATAGGCTCGTGAATTATAAATTGCAAACGGTTGCCTAACCCCATGGGAAAGACGCCAAATTTAACCATTTTCCACGAATTATTAATACTTATTGGTACAACATAAGCAGAAGGAGCATATTTACATAAGATTTTTAGTCCACTTTGCGCAAATTCTTTTGGCTGCCCATTCTTACTTCGAGTCCCTTCGGGAAAAATTACGGCCGAACGATTGAACTTTTCGATGTATTCCCCTAATCCTTTAATTAAAGGTATCGCTTGCTTCGAGTCTTTTCGGTCGATCAATACCGAACCTCCATGCCGCAAATTATAGGAAACGCTTGGAATTCCTTTTCCGAGTTCTTTTTTACTAACAAACTTGGCATGAAAGCGACGTAAATACCAAATTATTCCAATAATATCATACAAACTCTGATGATTCGCTACAAAAATAATAGGCACGCCTTTTGGAATAATTTCGCGGTTTTCGACGGCATAGGTAGTGCCTACGATATTCGTGCATTTAGTCAAAACAAAGTTTAAATAATCCACACTCTTTTTATGTGCTTGGTATCCAAAAACGTTGAAGCAAACCCATTGAATCGGGTGAAAAATAACCAAGGCCATTCCAAAACACAGGTAATACAATGCCGAAATAGGATAAGAAATAATTTTTTCCATAACGATACGTTAGCAGACAAAAATAGCAAATAAATTTGTCTTATAGATTGTTTATAATTCTTATAAAGTGTAGACTCTTCACATGAAAAAAAGGCTTATTTTTATGCCACTAAATTTTTTAAAAATGAGTTCAGAAAAAGAAGCAAAATTAAAAGCATTACAATTAACACTCGATAAGTTAGATAAAGCTTACGGCAAAGGAACCGTAATGAAAATGGGGGATAAAGCGGTTGAAGAAGTAGAAGTGATTGCTTCTGGTTCCCTAGGCCTCGATTTAGCATTAGGGGTAAATGGTTATCCCAAAGGAAGAATTATAGAAATATATGGACCAGAATCTTCAGGAAAAACAACGCTAACACTTCATGCCATAGCCGAAGCTCAAAAAGCAGGTGGAATTGCTGCTTTTATTGATGCCGAACACGCTTTTGACAGAAATTATGCTGAAAAATTAGGCGTAGATATCGAAAATCTAATTATTTCGCAACCTGACAACGGTGAACAAGCCCTTGAAATTGCAGAGAACCTAATCCGTTCGGGAGCAATTGACATTGTGGTAATTGACTCCGTTGCTGCCTTAACTCCGAAAAGTGAAATTGAAGGCGAAATGGGAGATTCAAAAATGGGATTGCATGCCCGTTTAATGTCTCAAGCCTTAAGAAAACTAACTGGGACGATCAGCAAAACGCATTGTACCGTTTTCTTCATCAACCAGTTGAGAGAGAAAATCGGAGTAATGTTTGGGAACCCTGAAACGACAACAGGGGGGAATGCCCTCAAGTTTTATGCTTCTGTTCGTTTAGATATTCGACGCTCATCACAAATTAAAGATGGTGAAAATGTAATTGGAAACCGAACTAAAGTAAAGGTGGTAAAAAATAAAGTTGCGCCTCCCTTCAAGACAGCCGAATTTGATATCATGTACGGAGAAGGAGTTTCTAAAACGGGTGAAATTCTTGATCTTGCCGTAGAGTTTGAAATCATAAAAAAAGCAGGGTCTTGGTTCAGTTATGGAGATACTAAATTAGGACAAGGTCGCGATGCGGTGAAGGTCTTAATCAAAGACAATCCTGAACTAGCCGATGAATTAGAACATAAAATAAAAGATCTCATCAAAGAAAACAATAGCTAAACTTCAAACCCGGAAAACTTTCCGGGTTTTTTATTACCTTAACGCAACCATTTAAAGAGATGCGCATCTATAATTAAATTTTACAATCGTCATGAAAAAAATTATTTCCCTCATCGTACTATTTTTTTTATTCAATTCTTGTACAACAGACAGCGGACCTTCCTATTCTCTTGAATTTTTACCTATAGGAAGCGTAGATATTCCTACTGAATTTACGCTAGGCGAAACCTATCCCATCACAGTCTATTACAATAGACCGACCACTTGTCATTATTTCAACGGTTTGTATTACAATAAAAATCTAAATACTAGAACCATAGCGGTAGAAAGTGTAGTAGAATATCGAGATAATTGTCAAGATTTAAGCGCTGCAGATGCGATGGATAGTTACACGTTTAATTTTTATGTCACCAGCAATGGTTCCTATATATTTAAATTTTATCAAGGAAAAGATGACTCCGGAAATGACGTCTTTTTAGAATATGAAGTGCCTGTGAACTAACAATCAATTTTTGAAAATTGGATTTAAAACAACTCATAAATGATTGCAAAAATAATAACCGGAAAGCACAAGAACAGTTGTATCAATTATACTCCAAAAAACTGTTCGGTGTTTGCCTCAAATACTCGCGTAATTATAGTGAGGCGCAAGACCATTTACAAGATGGCTTCATAATCATTTTTAATAAAATAGAACAGTTTTCATTTAAAGGCTCTTTTGAAGGTTGGTTAAAACGCATTATGATCAACAACGTATTACAACAGTATCGAAATCAACCCTTTTTAAGTTTGGTAGACGAAAATATAGAAGACGATTGTGAAATAAATCTGGACGACGATAGCATTTCAATGGAATATCTGCTGCGGATCATTCAAGAACTACCCGATAGATACCGATTAGTGTTTAATCTCTATGCTCTAGACGGCTATTCTCATCAAGAAATAGCCGAAATGCTGTCCATAAACATTGGGACCTCGAAATCAAATTTGGCCCGTGCTAGATCCATTTTAAAAAACAAAATCGAACAAGAAAAAACGGAAGTAATTAAAATTCTCCCTTCAGCAAAATGACTAAGAAAAAGCATATAGATCACTATTTTCAAGAACGATTCAAGAATTTTGAAGCTAATCCAGCGGAAGAAACTTGGACGAATATTGAAGCACGACTTGATGAAAAGAAGAAAAGAAGAATAATTCCCTTTTGGTGGAAGTTTTCTGGGGTTGCCGCGGTCCTTCTCATAGGATTATATAGCTCAAAATCTTCCTTTACAGCAGTAGAAGGGTCTAAAAACCCTGTGGTAATTGAATCGAATTCTCAAAAGACTTCTAAGAACCTAAACTCCTTTAAAACCAACAATGCGTCTTCTACAAGAACTTTGGATGTTCAACCAACTATAGAACAAAACAAAACTATTGTAAACAGCAATAAAACAGGCAAAGAGATTGAAAAGACACTTCAAAACAACACAGCAATAACTAAAGAAAAAAATAATACCCTTGTAAACAATACCAGACCAAATAAAGAAAAAAGTGCTCAAACACTATTGATTCAAAGCAAAGATAATTGGCTTTCCACGAAGTCAGAAAAAAGAGGATATGCTGAATCAAAAACATCTAAAGTAAAGCATGGAAAACAATTCCATTCAACCCTGAATTCAAATGCATCCCAGCCAGTTGCGCTGAATCCAACTAAGGTTTCGACAAATCCAACTGAAATGCCATCTACTAACTTGATAAAAGATAATATACCTCCAATTAACGAGTCCAAGACATCAATCGGAATCAATACCGATGTTAGTACTGATTTGAGTACCAACCAAAAAATTGTAGTACAAGAAACAACCCTAAACGACACCACCAAAATTAAAGGTGTTGCTACCAATCCGTTGGAAGAATTGCTTAGTGAAAAAGAAAGCAAAACAAAACAGCAATCCAAAGAAAACAGTTGGCAAATTTCTTCAAATGTTGCCCCTGTTTTCTTAGGTTCTGTGACGAATGGTTCTCCTATTGACCCCATGTTTAAAAACAATGCCAAAACATTCAATACCAGCATGAGCATGGGTATCGGTGTTAGCTATGCCCTGAATGATAAATTTACAGTGCGAACCGGAATCAACAAAATGTCATTTAATTATGATACCAAAGGAATAGCATTCTATGCCGATTTGCAAGAAAATGGCATGGCCAACATTAGTCCTACTGCCAGTGGAAAAGAAATAACAGTGGTAAACACAGCAACGGAAACGGATAATTTATTACCTTTTGAAAACTCCTTCGTTCACCTTAATGAAGGCTATATCAATCAAAAGCTAGGCTATTATGAAGTACCACTCGAAATCACCTATGCACTTGTTAATAAACGCTTCGGACTCAAATTGATCGGGGGAGTCAGTACTTTTTTCCTAAATGAAAATAGTATCTCTGTTGTATCTCAAAATATTAGCACTACACTGGGAAAAGCTAATAATTTAAATAATATGCACTTCAGTACAAATCTTGGACTCGGATTAAAATATGGCTTTATGAAATCATTCGAATTCAATGTCGAACCTACCATTAAATACCAATTAAATACTTTTCAATCCAGTGCAGGCAATTTCAAACCTTATGTAATTGGGCTTTACAGTGGAGTAAGCTATAAATTTTAAAATTAATTAGTTAAGTTGGGGTTATTGCTTTTGAGTAATAACAAAAAAGAGCTCCAAAGTTTGGAGCTCTTTTTATGGATTATAAACATTTAATTGGGTTAAAATTACTTGTCTAACGCATTCCTTTATCGTCTTCTTGTATTCGGGGTGTTCATTCTTAGTGTCAAAAAATGAATGTATTTTTACCCTCATAATGCCAGGACTTCCACTAAAAAAAGTATACGAAAATCGCTTTTTGTTATCCGCAAAAGTCATGGGTACTAAGGGTATCTTGTGCTCTAAAGCCAATCGAAAAGCCCCATCCTTAAATTCGTCCAAAACAACCGATTCGTCTTCAGGAACCCCTCCTTCCGGAAAAATACAAATACTTAATCCTTGACTTAACCGCTTTTGAGCTCTTTCAAATACAGCCATCCTGCTTTTGGAACTGTTTCGATCTACTAAAATACAGGTACGCTTGTAGAAAAAACCAAACAATGGAATTTTAGCCAATTCTTTTTTTCCCACAAATACAAACGGATTCTTCACCACCGAAAGCATCAACATTATATCCGTCATAGAAGTGTGGTTGGCCACAAACATATAGCTTTGACCTTTCTTGATTTCCTCTTCAACCTCTAGTTTAACGCTAAAACCCATTCCAAACAAAATAACTTTGGCCCAAATCCTCGCCATAACAAAAAAATAAGGATACCAGCGCTCTGAAAGAATGGAGACCAATAAAAAGGGAAACATTACTAGGATGGGAAGTGCCATCAAAATATAAAACAAAATTCGGTACAAAGTCCAAAAAACAATTTTCAATGCTCTCATAGCGTCAAATGTAATGAAAGGTATGTAATTTTTAATACAAACGTTTAACTTTGCCTTTAGAAAATATACCATTATGTCAAAAATACTAACCGGAATTCAAAGCACAGGAACTCCGCACTTGGGCAATCTTTTGGGTGCCATACTTCCCGCAATTGAACTGTCAAAAAATCCAACTAACGAATCGTTTCTCTTTATAGCCGATTTACATTCGGTTACCCAAATTAAAAATGGAGCCGAACTTCGTCAAAACACCTATAGTACTGCAGCGGTTTGGTTAGCCTGCGGACTTGACATCAATAAGGTGATTTTTTACCGTCAAAGCGATGTGCCACAAACCGCTGAACTGTCTTGGTACCTCAGCTGTTTCTTTCCTTTTCAACGTCTTACCCTAGCACACTCGTTTAAAGACAAAGCCGACCGATTAGAAGACGTCAATGCCGGTTTGTTTTCATACCCGATGCTAATGGCCGCCGATATTCTTCTTTATGATGCTGAGTTTGTACCCGTGGGGAAAGACCAATTGCAACATATCGAAATCACTCGAGATGTGGCCTCAAGATTCAACCATCAAATGGGTGATACTTTTGTATTGCCAGAATCTAAAGTCGAAAAAGATACGATGTACGTGCCTGGAACAGATGGCCATAAAATGAGCAAGTCACGAGGTAACATCATTAATATCTTCCTTGATGATAAGGCCCTGCGCAAACAAATCATGAGCATAGAAACCGACAGTACACCTCTAGAAGAACCTAAAGACATCGAAACCTGTAAAATTTTTGGCATCTATAAGCTATTGGCTAACGAAGAACAGCTTGCGGAGATGACCGTGAAATATGCTAATGCCAACCGCGATTTTGGTTATGGTCATGCCAAACAAATCCTATTCGAACTCATATTAGAGAAATTCAAATCCGAAAGAGAAAAATACAACTATTACATGAGCCACCAAGAGGAAGTAGATGCCTTGCTCAAACTAGGAGCCGCTAAAGCAGGAACTATTGCAAATGGGGTCTTAAAAAAAGTGCGAGAAAAATTGGGTTTTGAATAAAATTTATACATTTGATAAAAATAGCTTTCCTATGAAAAATATTGTTCTTGTACTTCTAATCTCATTATGCTCACTTTGTGCTTTTGCCCAAGACGAAATTAAAGAGCTAAAATACTCCGAAGAAAAAGCTCCCGAGCTAAGTAAAGCGCTTGCAAAGGTTCATGCCATTAATGCCTTTGGTTTTAAAAATCATTTAATGAAGACTTTTGTAGTCAATTACGATTTAGGATATACTAAAGACCAAAGCCCCGCTGGCGCAAAACAATATGTCTTGATTTCAGTTACGGATCTTGATAAAGAAATGAAGACCAAACTCTTTAAAGTAGAGAACTTAATTAATATTGAAGTACTTGAAATAAATGAATTGTCGGATGGTTATGAAGTAAAACTTGCACATGGAATAGCAGAAGACCGTATCGAGCAAACCTTTGATTTATTACTTCCAAAAAAATAGTTTATAAAGCTTCAAATAATTTTCCTGGTAAGGGCCTTATAACCCCTTTAAGCTCCATATTCAAAAGCACAGACGAAATTTTAAATATAGGAAATCCACAATCGAGAGCAATTATGTCTAATAGTTGCTTTCCGTTTTTAAGGAGGTAGTCATATACTTGCTGCTCTTCACTGTCCAAAGAAACAAAAAGCTGCCGTTGTATTGGCTTCGCTGCAACTGTTTCCAATTCCCAATTTAATGCATATACTAAATCTGCAGCCGAAGTCAGTAAATGGGCCCGCTGGGTTTTGATTAAATCATTACACCCTTGACTGTATTTATCCGTCGTCCGACCAGGTACTGCAAAAACGTCTCTATTATAATCATTAGCAATGGTAGCAGTGATAATCGAACCTCCTTTTTCGGCACTCTCAATCACTATTGTTGCTTCACTCATACCGGCTACAATTCGGTTTCTTCTGACGAAGTTCTCTTTGTCAGGATTCGAAGTACTCCAAAACTCGGTTAAAAACCCCCCGTTTTGCTCCATCTTCGCCACATATTTTTTATGCACCTTCGGATATATTTGATTCAAGCCGTGTGCCAAAACCCCTATCGTTTGCAAATCATGATCCATCGCTGCCTGATGCGCCACAATATCAACGCCGTAAGCAAATCCGCTGACAATAATAGGATTAAATAAGGCTAATTCTTCCACCAAATTTCTGGTGAATGCGGTTCCATAGGAAGTAACCTGTCTAGTTCCTACTATGCTTATCAATTTTCGGTGCTGAAATTCGAAATTTCCAGTTCCAAAGAGTAAAACAGGGCCGTCGATACAATGCTTTAAACGATCAGGATACGCTTCATTTTGATAATACAAGATGCTTATCTGTTCCGACTCAAGATAGCGCATTTCTTGCTCAGCTTTCTCAAATGCTTTCTTGTCTTTTAACTTCCTTTGCAATACGTCTCCAATGCCATCAATAGCTTTGAATTGTGAAGGCTTTGCTTTAAAAACCTCTGCTGCCGAACCACAGTGATTAATTAGTTTTTTGGCTACTATATCGCCTACGCCTTCCACGCGTAACAAGGCCAAAACATGAAAAAGTTCAGTAGTATTCATATCACTAAATTACTACAAAAATAACTATTTTTCTTTTGGATTGTTAATAAAATTTGTGGATAATTTTTCAATACTACTATTGTTTCTCTAAATTTGTCCACATGAAGATTGAACAGTACATTTCCCAATTATTATACCGATACCAATGCGTTACCGTTCCTGGTTTTGGGGCATTCTTGACAGAATACCAGTCGGCTCAATTGGATGAAAATGCCCATTCTTTTTTTCCTCCAAAAAAACTAATTTCGTTCAATCCCTTCATTAAAAACAATGATGGATTATTGGCCAATCATTTAGCCCAATCCGAAAAAATTCCATACGAAATCGCGGTAAACGCTATTCAAAACGAAGTAGCTCATTGGAAGACAAAAATCCAAGAAGCTGGGCAATATTCCATTAAAAATATAGGCTCCTTTTCACTAAATGCGGAAAAAAATATAGTGTTTATTCCGGCAGACCACATCAATTATTTGAAAGAGTCCTTCGGTCTAAGTTCATTTGCTACGCCTGCTATAAAACGAGAAGCCTATAAACTAGCGGCCGAAAATCTAGAAGAAAAAGCACCTATAACATTTACTCCCGAAAAAAGAAGTGGAAATAAAGTGCTAAAATATGCGGCTATAATTACGCTTTCTCTAGGGTTAACAAGCGCAGTAGGATACCAACTTTACACAAATTATCTTGAACAAATACAACAGGAAACTTTACTAGTCCAATCAAATGTTCAGAAAAAAATAAACCAAAAAATTCAAGAAGCGACGTTCTTTATTGAAAACCCGCTACCCGCTGTAACCCTTACGGTTCCTTCTGATAAAGTGAATACCCCATATCATGTGGTAGCCGGAGCCTTCCGTTTGGAAGCAAACGCCGAAAATGCATACCAAACCCTATTAAAATTGGGCTTTAAGGCAAAAAGACTACCAGCCAACAACCACGGTTTATTGCCTGTACTTTATGGAAGCTACCCTTCCTATAATGAAGCGCACGAAGCCATGAAAAGCATCAAAAAGCTCGACAATAAAGACGCTTGGTTGTTGATTCAAGAATAACAAAATTATCCCGATTTCTCGGGATTTTTTATTGGTTGTACTTACCTTTGCCCAAAAAATTGTTATGACGCCTAAACATCCTTCTGAATCCCTTACGATTTTGACCGATTTGGTTTTACCAAGCGAAACCAACCCACTAAATAACTTGTTTGGAGGTGAATTATTAGCTCGTATGGATAGAGCCGCAAGCATCGCAGCACGTCGACACTCTCGCAGAATTACCGTTACCGCCTCTGTTAACCACGTAGCTTTTAACCGCTCCATTCCTCTTGGAAGCGTCGTAACCATTGAAGCTAAAGTTTCCCGAGCCTTCAATTCTTCCATGGAAATTTTTCTAGACGTATGGATTGAAGATCGAGAATCGGGTATTCGAACCAAAGCCAATGAAGCCATCTATACCTTTGTGGCCGTTAATGAAACGGGGAACCCAGTGGCAGTGCCACAAATCGAACCGGAAACCGAACTAGAAAAAGCCCGTTTCGATGCTGCTCTTCGAAGAAAACAACTAAGCTTAGTATTGGCCGGAAAAATGAATCCTAATGATGCTACCGAACTAAAAGCACTCTTTGTTTAGTTTCCTCTTTTTGTTTTTAAAAAAGTAGTATATTTCTAAAAAAATCAGCGACAATGAAAACCACTTTAAAATGGATGGGCTTGTTGTGTTTTTATGTGACAACCTCATTGGCGCAAAAAAACATTGATCCAACACCCGATGACATCTCTCAAGCTAAAAAATTAAGAGAGAAATATACTAAAGACGATATCGCCATCCTTGAAAGCGAAGAGACCATCAACTTTGATCTCAATAAAAAAGCAGGCAAAGTAACGGTCAACCACGATACCAAAGAACACTTGATGAACATCAACTTCAGAACTGATATTCACAAATATGAGTTCTATGATAGTGAATCAAGCATCGCCACCTTTGCCATCAAATACCGTAACGACAAAACCGCTTCATTCTTTGTCAACGACGAATTTTACAAAGACAACGATCTGTTCTACAACGATGCAAAAGTAAAATACATGACCGTGGATTTTCCCGTCCAAGGTTATACGTATCACTATGAAGTAGAAAAAAATTATGAAGATGTAAAATACTTCACGGTACTATATTTCAACGACGAATACCCAGTCCTCAAAAAAACCATGACGTTTGGCATTCCTGATTGGCTCGAAATAGAATTAAAAGAATTCAATTTTGAAGGCTTTAAAATCAATAAGTCCTCCCGCAAAGAAGGAGACATGACGTACATTACCTATACCATGGATGATGTACCAGCGGTCTTTAAAGAAGAAGATGCTCCCGGAAGAAGCTACACTTACCCACACATCATGGTATTGGCCAAATCGTTTACCAAAGACGGGAAACAAACTACCTTATTCAAAACCAGTGACGATTTATACAAATGGTACAAATCACTTATTAGTTCGATGACCGATGATACCACCGTCTTGAAAGCCAAAGTAGACGAACTCACCGCCAAAGCCAAAACCGACGATGAGAAAATTAAAAACATCTATTACTGGGTGCAAGACAACATCCGCTATATCGCTTTTGAAGATGGTATCGCCGGATTCAAACCCGATGAGTCGAACCATGTCTTTGAAAAACGCTATGGCGACTGTAAAGGAATGGCTAACCTAATCAAACAAATGCTAAAATTGGCCGGTTTTGATGCCCGCTTGTGCTGGATTGGAACCAAACACCTAGCCTATGATTACAAAACCCCTTCGCTAGCTGTAGACAACCATATGATCTGTGCGCTAATGTACAAGGGCAAAAAATACTTCCTGGACGGTACAGAAAAATTCAATTCATTCGGGGAATATGCTGAACGCATCCAAAACAAAGAAGCGATGATAGAAGACGGCGACAAATACCTAATCGAAAAAATTCCAACCGCTACTTGCGAAGCGAATAAAGAAGTATTTAAAGCAACCCTTTCTATTGAAAACGAACGTCTTGTAGGAAACTGTAATCACAACTACATCGGCGAGAGCAGAGCACAATTTCTTAATATTTACAATAGCTTCGAAACCAATAAGAAGAAAGAACGACTAGACGGTTATCTCTCGCAACAAGATAAAAATATTTTGGTGTCCGATATCAAAACAACCGACTTGCAAAACCGAGACTCCAAACTCAACATCGACTACAAAATCAACATCGCGAATAAAGTTTCATCCTTTGATAACGAAATGTATATTGATCTGGAATTCATGAACGAGTACAAAAACTTTGCCCTGAAAGACCGTAAAGTAGATTATGAAATGGACTATAAAACAGTCTATGATTCACAAATTACTCTCAAAATCCCAGAAGGCTACAAAGTGACAAGACTGCCTTCAAACCTGACCATCAAAGAAAACAACTTTGACATCAATATTACTTTTGAAAAAACAGATAAAGAAATCAATTATAAAAAAACATTCATCTTCAAAAACGGCTGCATCAAAGCTGCCGAAATGGACAAATGGAACGAGTTCAATAAAAAACTAGTCGAAAATTACAACCAACAAATTACCATCTCTAAATAACACTAACTTGATGAAAAACAAACTATTCCTATTCTTGCTTTTTGTAGCTCACCTAGCAAGCGCTCAAGACAAAAACGAAATCAAAGAGTTCTTCTGGGGCAAAAACGACGAATTCAAAAAAGCCAATACCGTTCCCGATAAATGGAAAGATGAATCGGCTGTACTCATTCATAAAAAAGAATACTACAATTACCACAAGTTTGGAATAAACGTTACCTATACTTCAGGGATCCGAAAAAGAATCAAACTTCAAGACCAAGCCGCCGTTACCGAGTTCTCGCAATTTTCTTATAAAAGCAAATTCTACTCGAACAAAGCCATGGGTAATTTTTGGCGAAGAGGTACTACTTTCGTTGGAATAAAAGTAATAAAACCTGACGGTAAAGAAGTAGAAATCGATACTAGTAAAGAAGCCAAAGAAGTAAATGGCGAACAAAAAGTAGCAATCCCAAATCTCGAAATAGGTGATATCATTGATTACTATTTCTATAGCATCGAACCATTTAAATCGGTTATGGATTACAGTTTCGACCCAGTCGAAACCCCAATGGGAGACGTGTACCCAACTATGGATTTAAGAATTGACCTAGAAACGGAAAATGATTTTTTTGTCAACTTCAATACCTATAACAAAGCGCCAGCTTTAAAAGAAATTCCAACCAACAAAGGCGGAGAAAGACATTACCAATTGACTGATAAAGACATTCCAAAAAATGAATTCCCCCGCTGGTTCTACCCGCTTGCTGAATTGCCATGCTATAAATTTCAAGTGATTTTTGCCCGTTCTGGTAAATTTGAAAAACTAGCTGACGGCTTCTTGTCTAAATCAGAAAAAGAACTAAAAAAGACGGTTTCCAAAGACGATATCTTTGATTATTATAACGCAAAATTTGTGCCCAACGGCGACCTAGACCCCGTAAAAGATTTTATAAAAGGAAAAACGTTTGCCATCGATGAGGAGAAAATCAGAGAGGTTTACTATTTCTGCCGTCACGATTTTTTAACCCGCTACTACGAAGCGATTGTAGTAAATAAAGCCAACATCTTTTACCCTTTTGATTACTATCAAAAAGCAATCTTTTTGCAAGACGAAGTATCCTTCATCAACTACTTCATGTACTTCCTTAAAAAGAACAACATCGATTACGACATAATCGTTTCTACCGCTAGAAACAACGGTTCTATAGACGATTTATTGTTGCAATCCAACGTAAAAAAACTACTTAGAGTAAATACGCCAAACCCTATTTACTTAGAATACTTCTCTCCTTTTTCAAGCGCCGACCAATTTGATTATAACGTAGAAAATTCGAAAGCCTATGTCCTAGAAGTATCCAAAGGAAAAAGAGTAACCGATGCCTCGGTTGTGAACTTGCCTTCTAGCTCGTACCAAGACAATTCCATCAAAACCAAAACCACTCTTACCTTAGATGATTTCAACGGCTATAAAGTGAAAAAAGAATCTTCCTACTTGGGCCACTTAAAAGAAAGCGAGCAGGACGACAAACTTAATTTTTACGATTATGTATACGAAGACTACACTAAATACGGCACTACTCCATTAATGGATTTTGTAAAAAACAAAAAGAAAAAAGAACAATATACAAATGAACTTAATGCCATCATCAACAAACAAAAGGAGGAGCAAAAAGAAAGCTATGAAAAATCCTTGGAAGAAGAATACGAAGTAAGCGTAGATGATTATAAATGCACCATTAAAAACAACGGGCGCTACGGCAAAAAATCGGCCTTCGAATACAACGAAGAATTTACGGTTAAAAACAACTGGATTAAAAAAGCCGGGGACAAATATTTAATGGAACTAGGGAAATTCCTGACCTCTCAAATCGAAATTACCCAAAAAGAAAAAGATAGAAAAAACAACGTCTATATGATTTATCCTAGATCGTTTGATAACGAAATTGTATTCGAAATTCCAGCGGGCTACAGTGTTTCAGGATTAGAAAAGTTCAATAAAAAAGTAGAAAATGAAACGGGAGGGTTTACTTCAACCGCCGAAGTAAAAGGTAACCAATTAATCATTAAAACCTTCAAGTTCTACAAAAACTACTTCGAACCTAATTCCAATTGGGACAAAATGATACAATACCTAGACGCTGCCTATCAATTTACCCAGGAAAAAATATTATTAAAGAAAAATTAAACCCTATTAAATAAAAAAAGCTCCGGAGTTCCGGAGCTTTTTTATTACATATTGTAAAGCCAACTGGCAGGATTATTATAATTGGTATTCTGTAAGATTAAGAACTTCAAGACCGTTTTTCCCGTATCCCCATTCGTTCTAATTTTACCTAAGGATTGCTTGATGCCTACTTTATCCCCAACACTTACACTCACACTGCTTAAGTTTTGATACACTGTAAAGAAATCCCCATGCTGAATAAATACAGCAATATTTACAGGGGATATCTTGTAAATCTTAGTTACTTCTCCGCCAAAAACCGATCGAGCCGTAGCACCCGCTTCTGTCGTGATTTCAACGCCACTGTTGTGTACCGTCAAATTTTTATATACCGGATGGGGTTGGTCTCCATAGGGCAATGAAACGACTCCCTTTTCAACCGGCCAAGGCAATTTTCCGCGGTTAGCTCTAAAATTATTAGCAATCAATTGCCCCTCAGAGGTCAATACGATTTTAGTCGAAGATTCTACTGCCTTAGTAGACTCGGCAGTAGTCGTTTTCGGATTCGCTTTGGCTTTCGCAGCGGCTGTTTTCTTATTTGCCGCCGCAATACTTTCCCGAATTAACTTCTGAATCTGTGCGTCAATCTTCTTAGTCTCCTGTTGTTTTTTCTTAATTTCAGCCGCGATCTTACCTTTCTCTTTCTTTATTTGATTAGCTAACTTCTCTTGTTCCTGCTTTTCTTTCTCAAGTCCTTGCTTTTCTTTTTCATTCTCAACAATCAATTTTTCTTTTACCGTCTTCTGCGCGCCTATTTTAATATTGTACTCCTCCAATTGATTGGTTTTCCCTTTGATTTCTTCGCCCTGCATTTTTCGGTAACTCGCGTACTGTTTCATATACTGAGCCCTTTTGTAGGCCTGAAGGAAGTTTTGAGAGGAAAGCAAGAACATCGCTCGGCTTTGCTCGGAACGGCTCTTATAGGACTTTAAAATCATCTCAGCGTAGTCCTTTTTCAATTGGTCCAATTCCCTGTTGAGCTGATTAATCTTTAATTGATTAATATAAATGTCATTACTCAATAACTTCGTTTGCTTTTCAGTGGTTTTAATCAACTTCTCCTTAAGACCAATCTTCTCTTTTTGCAACAGCAACTGAGAGACAACGGATTTCTCTTTACTCTTAACCGATTGCAATTGCTGCTCTTTCTCCATAATTTCTTGCTGAATCTTAGCCTTACGCTCCTCTAACTGCTCCTGCGTAGGAACTTGACTCCACGCTTGTACCGCAAAACAAAAAAATAAAAAGCTTAAAAATAGTCTTGGCATAGGTTTATGTTTTTTCAAATCTAATTTATTTGTATTCGATCGTACCCCTCTGGTACACTATACGGAAACGTGAGCTCCTCGTTGAAGGTGACGGAGCTATACGAAATGGATATCTCGGTTCTCCCTTTTTCCTGCATGGCATTAATCAATAGATTCGTTGGCAAAACTGCTGTGTCATATTCCTGAAAATTGGGATACTGCACTTCAAAACTTCGTTCCTTTGCCGATTGTACCACCGATTGCTGTTGCAACAAATAATGGGTGTCGTCAAATAAAAAGGCCTTGTCGGTGTCCCCATCTTTTTTGTGCAATTGATACGCCTTGTCCATTAATAACAGTACAAATCGATCCTTAGATAGATCATCAATAGGTTGCCCCAATAACAAATTCTGTATTTTAGTATAATCCAAATCAGTGCCCAACCAATTACTTAACGACTGATAATCTCCCTCAAAATAGGTTCCGTTGATTTTTTCGTAATACTGTACTTGTTCAGGTGTAATTAATGCCTTAGCCATGGTAATGCCCAAAAATCGTATGCTTACCAGTATTTTCTCTCCCTTCTTTATTTTGATATCCGCCGATACACTTTGACTCTGCTTCTCGTCCTTATACCGCGCATTAGCTCGAATGTATAACGTCGAAAAATCACTTTTATTGCCATAATGTTGCTGGATGATCTGCTCTGGAGTCGTTTGAGTTTCTCCCTTGGGTGCTACAACTTCAACAGGCTTAGGAGCAACCAATACTGCCTTTGATTTACAAGAGGCTAATGCAAACGCACTAACCAAGTAAACCAATGCCTTAAATCGATTACTGTTCCAATTTCTCATTACTTCTTCTGACTTTTTATCAAAGCATCCGCCTTAGTAAAATAAGCTTCTTTCTTTGTCACATCTCCCAATCCGCTGTAGGCCTCCCCTAATTGGATATTAAAATTAATCTCTAAAGCGACATCACCTACTACAAAATCCAAACCTGTTTCTAGTAAAGTTGCTGCTTTTTTAAAGTTCGTCAACTGATTTTGGCCCAACCCAGCATAGTAATAAAATTGCGGCTGTGTTGGAAACAACTCGGTCAAATCGGTAGCTCGCTTAACCAAATCTGCAAACGCTTGCTTTTCGACATAGGCCTGCAACACCAAATTCAAAGACTCCATGTCTTCTGGAGCCGTCTTCAAATACAGTTCCAAATATTTCACAGCCTTTACCCAATCCGATTTACTGTAATAAAACTTTCCAATCTCCTTCGCAACCTGAACTTCTTTGTCGTTGTCAAAATAAGAAATGGCACGGTCTAAATCAGGCTCATATTTTGGATTGTTCTTCGCAAATAGTAAAAACTCATTCAGAATACGGTGCTTGATTTTTCGGTCTATTTTTTGACTAGGCAATACAATATTCATTGCTTTTACAGCACTGTCGCCGTCATTGTTGTTCAAATGAAATTTAAACAAACTCACCTGCGCCCAATCAGAGGTAGGAATCGCTTTCTCTAACTTTTGTGCAATTTCTAAGGCCTTCTCTTCTTGATTGCTTTGCGAATACAAATAAATCAAAGCAATATAATTTGACTCGTCCTTCGGATTCTTCTTAATCTGATCCACTAGGTTGTTCTTTTCGGCCGACTGGTAACGGGTGTCTTTCAGGATATCGGCCTTGTACAATTCGCGCTTGTCCGTCTTCCCATAAGTCGCATTCAATTCGTTAATCAAATCCAATGCTTTATCAAACTGCTGGGTGTTCATATACAAGGAAGTCAAGTCTTCTTTATAATCGTCTTTGAATTCAACCAACTTCTCTACAATGGGTATCGCTCTATTGTAATCGCGTTGCTCATAACATACATCATACATTCCTACCCACGCCCAACGATTTTTAGGATCCATCTTGGTGGTCTTCTCAAAATTGTCAAAGGCCTCTGTATACTTCTTTTGGGCTAAATAATTCTTGCCCAACTCAAAATAAACAATCGGATTCTCTGGCTCTATGGCTTTCCCTTTCTCTAACGCTTCTATCGCTTTGTCATAGTTCTCGATGCCTTTTTGCATGATGGCTTCAAAAAAATAATCCTGAAATCCATCGTCAATTACCACTACATCATTAGCAGCATCTTGCGCCATGACCAGTGCAGGGAAGCAAAACATCCCAAACCATATCCCATAAATTCCAAGTTTCTTCATTGTATCAAACTCTATTTAGAGTATTTTTTTATTCTAAAACCGAATAATCTCCCAAACTAATACTGGTAAAATGACCATCAAAACTAGCGTGATTTCCAATCATTGCATTGTCCAATTTAGCATTTTTAATATGCACATGGGTTTGGATTAAACTGTTTTCAATACGGCTATCCGTAACCCTGCAATGATCTCCCAACGAAACGTTTGGTCCTACCGTTGTATTTACTAAAATTACATCTTTCCCAATATAACATGGTGGAATGATTGTGGAATTATCCAAAACTACATCATAATCAACCAAGTGCTCTCCGTCATTGTGTAAAAAATTCAGCATACGCCCATTCGTCTCCACCGTAACGTCCTTGTTTCCACAATCCATCCAAGCATCTACTTCTCCAGGCACAAATTTCATGCCCTTTGCCATCATTTGCTTTATTCCATCGTTAATTTGGTATTCACCCCCATGGATGATGTTGTTGTCTAAGACATATTGCAACTCATTTTTAAGCACCGCTACGTCTTTAAAGTAATAAATACCGATTACCGCTAAGTCTGATACAAATTCTTTAGGCTTCTCTACCAATTCCACAATCTCATTAGCCTCATTCAAATTGATCACCCCAAAAGCTTCCGGCTGGTCTACTTGCTTCACCCAAATCACACTATCGGCCGTTTGGTCCAAATCAAAGTCAGCTCTAATCAACGTATCCGCATAGGCAATAACCGCTGGACCGCTCAAGGAATCTTTGGCACACATAATAGCATGCCCCGTTCCTAACGCTTCGTTTTGGTAATAAATTGTTCCTCTTGACCCCAACTTTTCAGCAATGGCAATCAAATCTTCCTCTACCTTTTTACCGAAACTTTCATGAATACTAAAGGCAATCTCTTCAATCTCTTGCCCATGTACCCCCGCAATGTCTTCCACCAAACGGTGTA
>Ga0114967_10000521_pt1 | contig 33001 bp, 22 predicted proteins | sample M_130628_MF_Meta_FD_92639 | JGI IMG/M metagenome (GOLD analysis project Ga0114967, IMG submission 92639) | Freshwater microbial communities from Lake Montjoie, Canada to study carbon cycling - M_130628_MF_MetaG | ecosystem: Environmental > Aquatic > Freshwater > Lake | place: Lake Montjoie...
ATATCCTTTTATAGGCAGACTATACACGGCATACAAATGTAAAAAATTGAAGACTCTTTTCCTCACACCTGTAAGTCTGGCCCAACTACTACTAATCTTACTATAATCTTACATTCTTACTATCTTACTTACGAATGACGACTACGAACTATATCGTACCTTTCAGCGGTTTCGCCTACCACCCGCATCAGTCTGAAGCTATAGAGTGGATGATAGGTCGCGAAGTACCTAGTGCACTCTACTTTCGAGGGGGTATAGAAGCCGACGAAATGGGTCTAGGAAAGACCTATATCACAATAGGTCTCTTACTCAACAACCCTGTGCCCAATACTCTGATTCTAGTACCGCCTGCCCTCCAGCACCAGTGGGCCAAGTGCCTACTAGAGAGTAGCATACCACATACTATCTTAGTAGCAGGCAAGACTGAGACAGTAGGGGGTAGTAGGGACTTCACGGTTACGCTGAGCACCTATGATCGTGCTATAAACAATATATATACACTACAAGATACTGCTTTTGACCGACTAATTTGCGACGAGGGACACGTATTCAAGAATGGACCCAAGACTAGACGCTTCAGAGTACTGTCAGAACTAGTAGCTCCTAGGCGCTGGATCCTTACTGGTACGCCTATACACAATAAGAAACAGGACTTTATAAATCTAATGAGATTCCTAGGGAACAAGGTCCCTGTAGGCAAGGATAGTCTAGTCAAGCCTGCTTCTATAGTAATGATTCGTAGGATTGTAGAGGATGTAAAGGAGGCTGTCCCTACTATGCCTGCGCACCCCCCTACTCACATAGTGCACCCAGTGACTATGCCTGAGGAGTCTGAGGAGGCTACTCTGTTTGGGGCGTTAGTACGGAGACTAGAGGCTGCTATAGAGGCGGAAAAAGAGCAGTGGATTATACTAGAGCTCTACCTGCGTATTCGCCAGTTTATAGCCCACCCCGCTATCTATATCGACGCTATGAATCGCAAGTACAAGGGTTCCTACAAGCGACCTAAGTGGACTGGGACTGCTAGTAAGATGACCGCATTTCAGTCCTATATGGCTACTTCAGAGCGTACTCCCTCTATAGTCTTCACTACCTTCATAGACGAGATGGAGTACGCGGACAGGATCCTGAAGTCTCTGGGCTACAGTACCTGGCAGATTAGGGGAGGTATGACGGAAGCAGGTAGGATAGATACTATTGAGGAGTCTAAGGCAGCAGTAGAAGCGGGCGAGCCTACTGTGATTCTAGTACAGATAGTAGCGGGTGGATGCGGTCTCAACCTACAGCACTGCTCCCGCATCCTAATGCTGACGAGTCACTGGAATCCTGCGATTATAGACCAGGCTATAGCACGGGCGTATAGAATGGGCCAGACCGAGCAAGTAGAGGTCCACCACTTTGTACTAGCAGACGATGCTGAGCTCAATATAGACCGCAAGATAGCAGGGGCCCACGGTAGGAAAAGACTAGAGGCCATAGAGGTCCACCACAAACTACTAACGGAAAGTGCTATTGACTACGAGACTATGGTGGGTATACTGGACAGGTGCTTGGAATTAGAGGGTACGGAGGAGGGGGAGGACCCACTGCCTGCCGCAAATAGTAGTGCTGGGAGTAGCACAGTAGGCTAATAAAACTACAATAATAAGAAAATAATCACAAAAACAACAAAAAACACATTTTTTTTTGTTTTTGCATAGGGAGCGCATAGCACTTTCCGGGAAAAATTGAAGTCGTACGAGCACAGTGAGCAGGAGTCTGATCTACTTACGACTGTTATTAATCTTACAATCTTACGACTGTTACTAATCTTACTACTGTTACTAATCTTACTAACTATACCTACGGCATGCCAGCTCTTACTAGATCCGTTACTGCTAAACTTCGCTACGAAGCCGAGCAAAAGGTCCACTACGACCATATGCGGTCACTCTATGCTAAAGTTGCTAGTTTCACTGAACCGACTGATAGAGTCAAGGTACTTCAGGAAATACTAGACTTTGTGAAAGAAAGTAAGCATATGATCAAACTGATACAAACGGATATGCTGTTTAGGCGTGTACTCTACGAGAAATGCGCAGAATTTAGTAGTCACCCGCAGTGTACTAGGAGACTAGCCTTTAGTTGCAAGGCTATGCGCCTGCGAATAGAAATTATGGGAGGGATCTAATGGTATAAACCTATAATTATACAAAACAAAATACAGAATACAAAAAAAAGACTACAATTTTTCTAGTTTTTTTTGTTTTAGTAGTCTTTTTTTTTATTTTAGTAGTATTGAACTTGTGACAGGAGTTGCTTCACAGCGTAACAGTATTGGTAGAGTAGAAGTCCGCAATTAGCCATCTTCATCGTATCCCTGACATTCTCTGCGACAGAATCGTAGAAGACTCGGTTTGTTTGTAGCAATTGATGTATGTGCTTGTTTACGAGAACAAAGGCCATAAAGCGGATACACCACACATCCTTCATCCTAGGCTCTACGGCCTCGTTGCTGTTTTCAGCATATTTGAGAGCAATGTTCAAGGCCTCATTGCGCTCTGTAAGATATCGAGTCATAGATCGTGTAACAATCGGCATTTTGTAAGAAGGGGGCTGTTTGTCCTGGACAACCACAAGTTTCAATTTTTCAACCCATGGTAGGATGGGTGCTAAGACCCGCAAACAGACACCGCTCCTATCACAGGAGTTGGTGGACGCGTATTTGAGTAGTAAGTCGGCGATTCGTGTAACCGAAAAATCCGACAAGGGTGAAGTCTTTACACCCGTTAGTATTATTGACCGGATGTTGGCGATGCTTCCGTCGTCCGTATGGCGAAATCCTGATCTAACCTGGTGTGATCCTGCGTGCGGTCTCGGCCAATTCCCGCTCAAACTGCTCGTCGGCGGCAAGGGATATGAGGGATTACTGTTGGGACTGCAGACAGCCATTCCAAACAAGCAAAGCCGTTTGAACCATATTTTTACAAAGATGCTCACCTGTTACGACATTAATTCAGAACACACACAGAGTCTTACGGCACAAATTAGAAAGATGGGCGTTCTGAAACCCTTAGTGAAAGAAGCGAATTTTTTGGAAACCGATAAGGACACGAAGTACGACATCATTGTGGGGAATCCACCGTACAATCAAGGGGGCATCAAACGTGTAGGAGAGAAACGACTTCACGTGCGATTTACGGAAGCAGCGTTGCATCGTCTTACACCAAGAGGCCAGCTTCTGTTTGTCTGCCCTCCGAACTACAGAGAAGCGGGATCCACTATGAACCGCTTGTTCCAAGCCCCTGGATTCCGCGCGATTCAGATGTTGGATCCGAATGAAACCCATCGACTGTTCCGCATTCAAGCCCGTGTAGACATGTTTCTGTATGACAAAGGGTACAAGGGATTGACGAAGATTACGGATGAACGTGGGCACATTGTGTCGGTACATTTGGATCTTACAAAACACATTCCGAATTACGGACATTCGGTGTTTGAGAAGTTAAGGGAGCGAGGATCGGCGGGTATTACGGGTCGACGAAGTGCTGAGGCCTCCACGGTGGATTGTAAGGCGAGTGGACTCAATCAAGGATCGCACAAGATGTTGCATTTGATTGTGGAGGGAGGTCGTAAGGTAATTCGACGGACACGAAAGCATACACATCAGAACACGCCAAAACTGATATTAAATGGTCTTGGTGTGCCTTATGTGTTTTACGATAAAACGGGCCAGTATGGTGCCACGCAGGTCCCGGTGTTAATAACCAACCCTTCGAAGGCACTGGTGGACTTTACGAAGAGCAAGATGTTTTATTACATCATGGGTGGACTCAAGGTGACGGGAAACAATAACTTGCCGTACATGTTGGAGGATATTCCAAAGGGGTTTGGTTTAGATCTTAAATTTACGAAGGAGGAAACGGCAGACATTGAACGGACTCGAATCCCGACGTTTGAGGATAAGGATCTGTCAACTCTGTGCAAATAATCAAAGATGTTGGTAGAATGCCTCCTAAGAAAAAAACGACTGAAAAACGACGAAGTGTGTCTCCCTCAAACAGAAAACATACGCGTCGTGCGCAAGTTATTCCACCCCATCTCACTGCAATCCCAATAAGCAATGGTCTTGAAACAACAATAAGAGCAATAGGCACTGTTGTGCCCACAGGAATTACCTTGGTGGAGAGACCTCGACGCAGCCCTTCTCCGAATTATCGAGGATTCCCCGAGGGTTCGGCGTTTTATCCTGGACCAAGTGAATCACCTCGTGCGTTTGTAGTAATTGAGAAGCCAAAGAAAGAGGAATCTTCATCATGGTGTACGATTATGTAAGGAGGTTGGATTTCCAAAAAAATATTCGTGGTACGAGTACGTTTTTCTGGAAATTATATTTGAGGGGAAATAGTAGAAGTTTGACATGTCCAGTTCGAGTTCAAGTTCGAGAACTGCTTCAGTAGCGGCAGCCCGGACGTGCGATCTTGAAGGTCGGTTTGATATTTCGCCGTTTAGTGGTGATCCTGGTTATGATGAACTATGCGCACTTCTTAAAAATGGATTATATTATCAGGCGACTGGAAATGCCATTGGGGCCTTAACAAGTTACAGCATGGCTGAAGTCTATGTTCATATGAAAGTTGTAAATTTACAATCACGTCTAATGGATGCAGATGTGGCGGTAAGTCTGGGTAAGGTTGGTGTTCTGGAACAACAATTGCTAGGATATATTGAAGTCTTGACGGAAAAGACCAAGGAGCTTATGAAGAACCCAGCGGGGGGTAAAACAGAGGAAGGCGAGGATTGGAAGTCTATTTGTGATATTGCAGAAGACAAAGCAGATAAATCATTTGATGACGTGGTAGGCATGGCTGAACAAAAACGTATGGCAATCACATCCTTTATAAAGCCATTGTTGTTTCCGAACGTGTTTCCTGCGTTGGGAAAAGGTGTTTTGTTATATGGTCCACCAGGAACAGGTAAGACATATTTTGTAAAGGGAATGATTAATGCGCTCCAGACGATTGATAAAGGTGTGGGGATTTTGTATTATGCACCCACGGCGGCGGATTTGAAGGGAAAGTACGTAGGCGAGACTGAGAAAAAGATTGTGAAATATTTCACTTGCGCTTCTCGAAATGCGTGTGTAAGAATGGAAGAAAGTTTAAAAGAAGCAGGCGGTGATGTTAGAAAGGCTAAAAAATACATTAGTGTAATCTTCATTGATGAATTCGATGGTGTGGGAGGAGATCGTTCGGAGGACCAGACTGGTTTGGTTGCAAACAGTGTTAACACACTTCTGCAGATGATGGATGGTGTTCAAAGTTTCAAAAATGTAACAGTTGTGGCTGCGACAAATTATCCGTGGAACTTAGATGCTGCCATTTTGCGTCGTTTTAACAATCAAATTTATGTAGGTTTATCGAATTCCGAAGATAATCAAGAATTGTTACAACTTGAGTATAAAAATTTAATAAAGATTAAATCCACTAATGTGGGGTGTTATTGCGCAAAAGATATTAAGCAAAGTGTGTTCAAAGCTACGCGAGATATGGACGCTTATTGTGGTTCAACAATTACATCAAGTGATATACAGTTGATAAAAGACAACGGTCCACCACGAATTGAGATTTCACTTCCTGAGAATGTTGTTCCATTGGAGAATTCAGGAATCAATGTAACTGGTGAAGAAACAACTGAGAATCATTGGCACATTACAGTTTGTGTTATAGGAACAAATCATAGATTATTCAAATATAAATTTAACTTATCAGATGTACCTTTACAAAAAGAAACAGTCAATGGCACTACGAAAATACTAGCCGGCGTGATAAACCTGGCATCGCCTCCACCGGTGGTAGCAAAAGCAGCAACAGAATTAACTGCATCAACAGCAGCAACTGCACGTAAAAATAATACAACTAGACGAAGTTCAAGACGAAGCCAGCGTGGAGGTTCAAAACGATTTAAGACATTTAAGAGACGTCGAACGAATGTCTATAATGAATTCTTGACTCCAGCAGATGATTATGAAGTTCAAGTAGGTGGTGCAAAAGAACGATACAAAATTATAATTAATCTGGATGATAGTAAAGACATTAGTGATTTGGATCCCTCCAAGATATCCTCTTGGTTTATGCTTGAAGATACAAAAGTGAACGTGCGACGACTTGAAGAGTTCTCACCTTATAAACTTTTCAAACATCATTTCCTAACAGCACCTGTATTGGAGGAAGTCGCGCTTTTAATGCAGGTTCAAAAATATAGTAACAGTGACATTACAAATGTTATGGCGTATGTTGGACAGAAAAATGGTGAACAGGTTGCAGAATTGGGCACCTATATTAATTATTCATTGCCTCTGCTGGCTGCTTCAGGGACAAAATCTCTGCTAAGTGGGTTTCAAAGACCAACTCAAAACCCTTTAATGGGGTCGTCCTCTTCATCAACGGCCTCCAGTAGCTCATCAACGGCATACAGTAGCGCGGCCCCCAGTAGCTCGGCATCCAGAACTTCATCAACGGCCTCTGTTGCTTCAACGTCACCTAGGGTGCTAGAAACACCGCTAACTCCAACAGAACAAAGCTTTTTATGTGGCTCACCTGACGAAGCTGACAAACAAGAACTTGCTAAGTATTATGTGAGTGCTGCGAGCGTGTTGAAAAATAATTCGGTTCTTCAAACTATAAATAAGGATATTCAAGCGAAGATTGAGTCAGTTCTTATCAGAGGGGATTTAAGCAAATCACTCACTTCGTTGTATCTCACAAATGACAAAGACTCAATGGTGAATGTTGATGATATTGAGTCCATGAGTGTACCTGATGACAAGAAAGGATTTGTAACAAGATTTGCGTTTGAAGGCATCAAGTATATAAATACAAAATTTGTGATTGGAAACGAAATTGCAGGGTTGTTTCAAGATCCGGCGATTAAGGATTTTTTTATTCCAGAGGAAGTCACAAACTATTCAACATTGGCGCAATACAAACTAGCCACAGGAAAGACATCCATAGATGTGATTTCAAGAATTGTGACAAATGTGACATCTGCACCGGACGATGAAGGAAATTCATTGCCTCCTAATGTTTTGTTATTTGAGATATGGGCAGCGACAAAGGATGTAATTGATTATTTGAAAGAACTTGAAAAAACTCCTGGTGGAATGACTTTTGATGCGCAGTTTGGGTTAACAGCACCATCTGAGACGATGACCGCCGACAAAAAGGCAGAGATTGTCGATAGACTTAACGCCACGATTGATGTATTTAATGAACGAATTGCTTTCAATGAGGGTCTATTGACTGAATTACGCAATAAAACTTCATTAGAAGATATGGCCAAATTCAACATGTTACATGAGCAAACACGAATGTTAACAAAAGATGTAGAGGAATATAGAGTTGAATTATCGACAATAAATAGCGCTACTGCTGCAATAACTCAAGGAGGGACACCATCACCACCATCTGGAATAAGGCAAAGGAACCCCTACGTCGGTGCCTCTGGCAGTTCGAGTGCCTCTAGTAGCTCGAGTGCCTCTGGTAGTTCGAGTGCCACTAATCCCCCTAATCTACCGCTCACATATGAAAGGAGTGATGTGTATGCATATCGCCGAAACAAGGGTGCAGAAATGTTTTTAGAAAGAATAAATCGTTTTTTTGGAAATAATGTAGCCACAGCAGCTGCTGGACAAACAGAAGAAAGTAAAGCTCGAGCCAAAATACAACAACTTGCTGGAATGTTCGCAACAAAGATCCAGTTGGCTGACGGTGTTGATACCACTCCCAAAACTGCTATAACAGACCTCAGCACCTCAACTGTTTCATGGCTCGCAATGTTAAATACACTATATACTAACACTGAGACTCTTGGTGGCAACTCAACTATAAATGACCGAGTAGAAGTGCCACCCATTGTGACACGCAGTTTTCAAATGTTTGTTCGCAGTAAGATCGATTTTAGCAACCCTTGGTTTCTGCACGCATCTCGTTCGGGATGGGGTTACAGTGGTTCCGCTTTACTTATCATGGGGAACATACAGAAGTATCTACCTGAATTTTTAGAGAAGGATTTTAATGGAACAAAATGGGGTGCAATTATAGGAGGAGTTGCAGCAGCATCCATTCTTCTTGTAACAGCTTTTCCTGTATTGGCACCGTATTTGGGACTAACGACAGTGGCTACCTATACTGGTACACTGCCGGCTCTTACATTGGCAGCAGGAGCTGTGGGAATCACAGGAATGGGAGGATTGTTAGGTGGATTTATAAGTTCATTTACGCGATGGTGTGCGACAAAACAAATAGGAGGCAATCCAACAGATGAAACCATAAACAAGTTTCTAAATGTCTTGGCAACTATGACTGTGACTCCTGGATATTTTTTACTATCACATGCAGATGCAGTGTTTGCCAAGGGCACTGGTGGCTTTGATTGCTACAAGGTGGATACAAGCAAATTGGGAACTGGGATTCATTGGGCTCCAGCATTCGCATATAATGCTTTTACAATGTTTCGGGATGCGTTTTCAACATCAGATGCAGCAAATCCTAACTTGATTGCCTTATTTAACCTTGTGCGAAAAGGAGTGGCGACGGTGGAAAATTTACAAGTAAGGGACACGCCTATTGAAATTTTACAGAAGATTTATAAAAGCGGCTATCGTGATAAAGACGGGCACACCCTCCAAACAGACATACTCGCTCCTATGAATACGACATCTGAAGTAAAATGTCATAAATATACAAATCCAAAGGTTGACTCCTCGCAACTTGTAAATTTTTCACTGAATCCTTCTCTGCTTTATTCAGGTCTCTCAAAATTCAGCTCTACATATAACTTTACCAATGGAGGCTGGTTAGATCAGTATGCGAATGATCGAGCAAACTTTTTAATTAACCGTCCTTGGAAGAAAAAGTAAATGACGCGGAACCACGGTCTATTAAAAAACAAAGAACATGGTAGATGTCAGATCCTACACAACCCAAGAAATTGTCACTAATCTATGAAAGCAAAGAACGTGCTTACGAAGTCCCTCCTGTAGATTTGAAACTAGATCTAAGCTATGCGCAAAAAGAAAGGAACTTTGTCATAGCTCTTGCAGGAGTGAATCCCGAGAGTCCTGAACTTGAAGTGCCTTTCAAGCAAAGAACATTTGCTGTTAACGAAATGGAATTAGAAACAGATATGGATAAAATCTATGTGGAGATTGCGTATCAAAGTCGGTTATGCGATTTCTTGGAATATGTATATGATCTCAAAGCAGCACACGAACAATCCTTGATAGAGAGAAAGGCAGCCAGAGACAAAGTCAGAGGCGAAGTCAGAGGCCAAATCACAGCACTAGCTCTTGTAGACGAAGTATTAAACCATTCGTTTCACAAATCGAAATGCCGTAAAATGAATGAAGCAGAAGCCACGCTTTTTTTGAAAAAATTAAAAAAGAGTGGTAAGTAAATGGAACCATTTCTCCATACAAACTGTTTGTATGAGGAAACTATGATTGAAGCACAAGTGCAAACAATGCCCTTTTATTTATATAAAGATTTGTCATACACCAAGCGTCAGGCAATTGATAATAATTATCAACGCCGAAAACGTGCTTATGATACATCCATGTTTCGGATGGATCCCGACTTTCGTATTGACTATTCTCTAAAAGGACCCCTCTCCTTTGAAACAAGTCAATCTCTTCACACAAAGCTTCCTCCTGAATTAATGGACATAACAGATATTACAAAAGAAGCTGGACCCATAACTGGACAAGACGTTTTGCCTGCGCTCGGTTTGACAATATACGTAGATCCTAAGGTGGAGACGAGAGAGTATAATTCTCTTTTTAAACGATGGGACATTGAGGAAGAAGAATCCCCGAAGTTGTTGACACCACAGCAATATCTAGCATATTTGAAAGAAGCGAATGAATCTCTGCAGGCAGCTATTTTGAAATTAGATGCGTCGATTCTTGAATTAATGAATGATTTGGGAGATTTATCTTCTGGGCCACCCCCTGGACCCCCTGGACCCCCTGGACCCCCTGGACCCCCTGGATTACCAACTAGTGATTCGTCCAGTTCTTCTAGTTCTTTGTCCAGTTCTTCGTCCAGTTCTTCGTCCAGTTCTTCGTCCAGTTCTTCTAGTGCTTCGTCCAGTGCTTCATCCAGTTCTCTGCCCAGTTCTTCAAACGCAGTTTCAAAGATCGACCAAATGTATGGTATTGTAATATCAGAAAGACCTACAATAAATCCTGTGTATGCTGAACAACTAAAAAAGTTTTCTTGCACTACTTCATCATCAACTCAAAAATTGTCATCTACAACCACTGAGCCGGAAATCGATTGTGAATCTACATCAAATACGTCAATTGTAGAGAAGACACGAACTGACGCTGTGGCGTCAGGATCAGACACACAGTTAAGAATGTTAAGAATGAGGAAAGGTGCATCCAATTCATCAAGTCAAAATTTTGATGCGCCATCACCAACTGGAAATATCCCCTCCACAAGCGCAAAGACTATTATCAACAGTTTGACAGCATTTTTTGGGGGTACAACGACAAATCCAGAACTAAACACAAAAAAGACTAAATAGATTCGTCGCGGTACAATAATTATAAAATGATCTCACAATAGAGCAATGGCATTAACGCACGCCTCGTTCCCGATATCGGGTTCCGAAATGGCTTCATCGCCATTTAATAGTAAGCGGTTTGATGATATTAAGTCCAAATTGCGATCCAAGTTTGGGACATCTGATCCTATTAAGTTGTTACTGACTGTAGAGCAAAAGGATCTTCCTAAGGAAAAGCCAAAGATTGATGATCGAATCATTCACACTACGAATCGAGGACAGTTAACCAGGGGAGGCCTACAGATGGCTGCGCCACTTCCGCCACCGCCGCCACGGTCAACTGTTTTAATTCCGGCTTCAATTCGATCCTATAACGAAACAGATCCAGTGACAATGGAGCAGCATCGTAATATTGTTTACAAGGTAAAAAAAATCATGGAAGCCCAAGAAATCTCTGAACGAAAGATGATGAAGGAGCAGCAGATATTGATTCGTAAGATTTTTATAGGCACGGTGATGACAATAGGCACAATTGTAACAGTGGGCGCAGCAGTGCAAACGGGACTTCCTTTTTTTTTCGAGATGATGATGTCAGGAGGTTTTATACAAACTCCAGGTGCAATCAGCACCTTTATGGGCTGTTTAGAAACAGTTGTACCATTCATGCCAAATCAAATTGGCTTGTTGTACAATGCGTTTAAAACTTTAAAAGAGTCAGAAAAAATAGGTGAGCTTGTTAAGGTGTTCGCAACGTTTACGAATGGACATTCTTTTATGAATTTCGATAAGAATGATTTTAATAACGAAACGCTTGAAAAATATAAAAATGAGATCAATGCTCTTTCCATGATTCGTGGTCTTATTCTGCAGAATACACTAGCAGGCGTAACACTCACTGGAACCGGTGGTGAAATTGAAACGGCTATTGCAAGCATAAGCTCCATGCAATTTACCTTGGATAACGCGATCGGCAATTTGACAACTATTAGTACGCTCGCAGCCAAATTTAATGATGTGTTCCGACGTTTAAATTTTGTGATTCGTGCGACCACTTTTGTATTTCAGTTCTCTAATGCAGATGACGCATCTTCTTTTAAGGCAGAACTGGTTAAGACGTCTCTTAACAATTTAATTAATAGCAAATACAATTTGCTAGCAACAACAGAAACAATGAAGCCATATGCAAAATCGATGTTGTCAGGAGTCGGTATGCTTTGTGAGACAGCAGACGGCGCAGCACTGGTTGCTAAAACTGTACAAAAACCTGGTGGTGCGGAATATATAGACATGCTTGCTAATTTTTTAGCAACGATTGCTCACACAGGGTCTCAAATTGTGATTGATGTGAGTGTGTCAAGTTTTATTCCAATTAAGCCTCCATATAGAGCTGCAGATGACGACGATGAAAAAAGCCCTATAGGAAAACGACGCAAAGAACTCTATGATCAGAAAAAAACAGGACGAGAGGTGTTTGAAATCTTATCATCTGAATTCGCAACCACATATACGGGTGTTCAAAACCAAGATGCTAACAATACGAAGGAATGGGCAGAATACATCGCACAGACGAAACAACTTTTATCAGGTCTGTTTGGAGCAATTGGTTCTAATAATCCTAATGCTACAAAATATTTTGGAATTGTGTGTGGCGGAACAGCGATATCCCTGACGGGAGCTGCGCTATTTTGTGATCCAAACACATTTATTAATCAAACGATTATTGATTTGTGGACGCAGGCATGTCTTCCATGGTGTACATTCGTTCAATTAGTGACCGTTAATATATTTTTAGGACCTTGGTCAAATGTTGCAAAGATGGAAATTTTGAAGGCCGTCACTACATTTCTTGACAAGACATGGGATTCTTCCAAACGGTTATTCGGATTAAACTATTTGATGTCTGAAGCTCGGAAATTTACTTATAATAAAATGGCATTTTTGCGATCTATCATGCAGCGCAATCATTTTGATACAATGATAAATGCCTGTGATTTATTTGTAAAAATTTTGCTATGGATTCCTGACAATGCCTTGAAAGTTTATTTGAAACAGAGTCTCAACGTGAAATTAGAATCAACAGTTTTTAATTATCTAAACATATTTCGCACATTTCGGTCAGAAGATTTTTTCAAATTTATAGCAGAGAACTCGTGGAATAGATCTAAACGATCCTCTCCAACTGAGCAGCGTGAAGCGTATTTGAATGAAATTGTTGCGGAAGCAGCAAACATGGTTAGTTTAGAAGTACAAAATGTGCCAAATCACAATGTTCGAATGATTGCATTGCCAGAAGTGGAAAAAGATCTTAAATTTTATCAACTTATTGAAAAAGCAAAAAGAGGGTTCTTACAAATGAGTGAAGCGCTTGTAAAAACAGCTATTAGCTTATATCCTGGATTGTCATTTGGAATGCCTGCTGATCTAACGCGATCAAAATTGGAAGAAAAAGTGCTCCTGCAGGGAGATGATTTTAAGATTATTACAGAAAATCCTGATGTCAGGAATCAAGCAAAAGCACAGCAGATACTTCAGATCATGTTTACACAATTTGCTATCAATCGAACCAAAGTGCCAACAGTATGGACAGACAAGTTTAAACCATTTCTTCAATCCCAATTTCCAAAATCAGGTTGGGATGTTTATTCGAAGTCTGCTAAGATCACCGAATCCCGCGATGATTACATCAATATTATTGAAAATCTAATGAAAGGGTTTTTGTTACAAGGGAAGCCTGAAAATGAAGCTAACTTGGCAATTGTTAGCACAGATAAAATAAATGAATTAAGATTAGTGATTGAAACTGTCTTTGCCACAGGGTTAGAATCTGAATTGGCGTCCATGGGAATAGTTGAATCCAGTATAGAAAAAATTGTTAAAAATCCTCTTGAATTTTTAAAGAGTCCAGAACTTTCAGAGACTCCAGCTGTTGCGCTATCTGATTTATATGAAAAACTTCTTAAGAGTTCTATAACAAAATTGAATAATAAATTCAATTATGTAAATCTTCATTCTGTCATTGACACCTTGCGACCAGACAAGCAGGAGCATCGAATTGATTTCACTATTACAAATGATGCTGGAATCCAAGAAGTTAAGAGGATAGTGTTTAATAAGAGTAGCACTTATTTGATAAAGTGTACATCTGTTACGAATGAGGTTTTAAACAACATCACCGACAAGGAACCTCTATGGAATCTCGTTGGTCCGAGTGGCAAATTACGAAAATATATTGAGGTGTATCTTAAAAACGGTGAATCCGTTTGTATTGCTGACAAAGGCACATTTGATACGGCTGATGGCACATCTGACATTGCAGGGACCTCGTCGTTTATTTTCAACGCGCTGTATAACAAATATTTGAACACAGATTTTGAGACGGCTGAACGGAACCGAAGTGTGCAGGCAACTGCTTCTAAAGCACCAACCCCACCAACCAGTAAACTTTATAGCATATGGGATGAGTCTCAACTGATTGAACTCAATAAGATTGAACAAGCATCCCTTCAATCAACTTCCTTCTTATATCCATCATGGCAAGGTGACTTATACCTTGCGTCTGGATTTCAAAAATTAACGCCCACATTTGGTGACAATTTACTGCGTTCGTTACAAATGGAAGATAATGCGTTCACAGATGAGAAATTACAAGCTCTTACAAGACTTCGCCCAAAACAATTCGAGAAGATTATGAAATTATCACAAAATAAAGAAAAATTAAAGTCAGATCGAGAACGAATTGTGTATGATGCGTTTCAAGAAATTGCAAATGTTCCCGCAATTGTTGATCTTCTGAAAATAGATGATCTTGGTGCTAATAATGAAATTTATACAAGACTTCTTAGACAATTTAATGACAGTCATTCACACGATTCGACTAAAACACCGCGGGAAAATTTGAGAAACCTGCTTAAACGCCATCAATTGGATTCTAAAAAACAAAAAGCAATTATGCGCATCATTGTTTCATTGTACGATGTTCCACACATGGAAGGTTCTTCTTCCACTGTTAATGAAGGAGGATTACGAAAAAACTGGAAAGAGATCTATGATGCAATTGAGACATCTGTGACAGAGGATACATTTCAATTACCAAATATCAAAGACACTGAGATCCAACCTCTTACAACTGTTTTATTGGATCATATTCGATTTGTCGATGTTGATTTTTTGCCACTTTTAATAAACAATCCAATAAACCCAGTCGGAAACACGATGATTTACGCAGCAATAAACAAATTAGTAAAAATTTGCAGTAACGCGGACAATTTAGAAAGTTATAAAATGAAATACTTGGATAAGGGTCAATATTGGAATATGTATATGGGTTTGTTAGAATATGAAAAACCTGTTGGGGCATTTGCGGACGCTCAAAAACTTACACAAGAATCTCAAAATATTCTGCATGAAATCGATGGTCGTGTCACAAAGCAATACTTTGCAAATTTGACACCGGTTATGGACAGAATTGAAGCAGGGCAAAAAATTATTAGTGAGATTGTGTTAGATTTACGTACTAAACAATGTAAATTATTAAATGATAGTTTTAAACAGCGATTAATTGACAATGTGAATAAGTTGGGACCAGGTTTAATAGAAACTAACAAGAGTTCTGCAGAGAGATTAAAAATCGACAAAGTCTTTGAAGATGCTGAAAATGTTTTGAATAAAGCCATAACACTTGCTGAACTTGAAGGCATTCCTCCATTTGAAGTAAAAGACTTGGAAACTGAGAAAGGAAAACAATATCTAATAACTTGTAAAGAATTGCTTGACACAAGAAAAACACTGAGGTTGATGTTGCTAAACCTCGAAGAGGAAGATCTAACAACACCACCTGACGAACCACCTGTGCCACTTGGGGTTGGGCTTGCGCCTGGTGGTCCTACGCCAAGTTTTTCCGCGTCACAACCTTCTTCTGACAACAAGTCAAACGGTTCAGGAGCAGCCCCAGGCCAACAACAACAACAGCAACAGCAACAAAAACCCCAACAAAAACAAGAATCGACAAAAACAACTGCGCAGGTGGAGAAGGCAGTGTCAGCGCAAAAATCGTTAGAGAAAGTTGTTCAGGAACAAAAATTGGAGCAATCCGTAGTCAATGAGTTGTCATCAGCACAAAAAGAAGACACAGCATTGAAAAATTTATATGATTACGCACGAGATATATTCACGAACTTGTTAGGCTATTTTGCAGGACTTGGTGCACAAGCGCAAAATGCACCCCCTGGTCTAACGGGGGTTGGCGATCAAGTGCCAGATCTTCTGAGCAACCCACCAGAATTAACCAAGAAGACAGAATCAGATGTGAGAGGTGCTGCTTACTGTAATTCCATAAAGGATTCCTATGATATTATTGGCGAAGATATTGTCTGGAAAGGCCAAGGAGAAGAACCAGCAAATTTGAAAAAATCATGTGTCAAACAAGCAGCACAGCCGAACGCGTTTGCCAGTATTGTGGGGTATGCTGAAATGGCAAAAGAGCGAATACTTAATGGGATTTGTGCAGTTATAATCACTATAGTTACTGCTGTTGCTTCTTTATCTGGAAATCCAGGGGGTGGAGCAAGTGCAGCTGCAAAAATTTGTGGTCTTATAAATTTAATCCTGAGCCAATTAACAAATTCTGCGTTGTATTCTCATTCAGAGCAAATGGCGGATCAAATTAAAGAAATGCGCAGACGAAGTGGTCAAGCTGATCTATCAGCTCCTTTCAATCCAACCCTTTATTTTGAAATGAATGAGTATAAAGATACAGCAGGAAACACTGTCCTTTTTACACACGAAGACAAAGTAAGAGATCTTTCTACATACTATTTGGCAAGTTTATTTTGTTCCAAAATGTTGTCTTATAAAACAACATACAGTAATTTGTATGAAAAGATGGGTGGTTCAGATAGCACAAAAGAATGCAATTGGGGATATTATAAAGTTACTGAAAATACAGACGCACAAGGTGCTATTGGGATGGGGTTGCTACTGAAAGAATTGGGGGATCTTAGTGCTAGCATTATATCATATCCTGAAACAATCTTGGTCTTTATCACAAACAGGATATATAGCGCAGTGAATTCTGTTATAGAGCGTGTTTTTGGTCCTAAGGACTATTTCTCATTAATTCCTAACGCGCTTGATCCTGCAGACGAGTTTAAATCAATTATCAACAATTCTGCTGGTATGTTAATTGGTAATTTTGATGCGGATGTGTCGGCGAATGTGTTTTATGGCGAAGATTCTACTGAAATAATTAATCCGTTTCAGGCAACTCGCAAAATAGCAAAAAAACTTAGAGACATACAAGTTGAAGCAGAAAAAGAGCAATCCAAACAGACCAGCCAAAGTCCTTCAGCAAGTTCTGATAAAATGAAAGAATTAAAAGTGTCAATGGCAAATTATATATCAACAGATGCGTTTCAGTTTTATTTTATACAGGTGTTGGGGCCGTTCATGGACTTCTTCAAAAACATAGCAAATGTTATTTGGGACATTCTTTTTGGTACAAGAATTCCCGAATTTTCAATTTCGGGTAGCAAAGTAAATGGTGAGGATATTCCAAATTTTGATTTCAAAACGACAGATAAGGCAAAAAATAAAACGTATGGTGATTTGCTCGAAGAGCTACTTGATCAATATACAAGTGAATTAAACAAAACATCTCCAACTCCTGTTCTGAAGCCTGACTCAAAATATTACATTATCAAGGTGAACGGAATCGAGAAAGACTATTGGGATGAAATCAAAGATGAAGACTGCAGACTCTTTCTAAGAGTTCCTTCTCCCAAAATTATTGTAGAAAAACGAAAAGTTGTAACCAGTCAAACGAAGGCAACGCCTACATCTCTTGTAATGACATTTAACGAATTGGCCGAATTAAAGAAAAAACTCATGGAAACGGGTACTGAAGCAGAAAAGTTAACAAAATACACGGGGCAAAACGGGTATGTATGGAGAATTGCAGACAACAACAAAAAAATATCACTTCGAGGATTACTGGTACCAGTGTCAATTCTTCAGAAAGTTTTATCTCCTGATCATGAATTCCAAGAGAAGATGAAATATAAAAATAATTATGACACCATATATCTCATAGGAAATATAATGGATGATGAAAAAGCAAATTTGGAACTACAAGCAGATATTCAAGAAATCAATAAATTAAATCCAACCAAGATACAGTCACCGTTCCATGTTCGTGATGATCGTCTGCATCCGGTTATACAGGTGCTTCCACAGCACTTCAGTAATATAACCTTGTTAAAATATTATGAAGGAATTTCTATTAACATGGGGTGGTTGCGTGGAAACAAAGTATTTTATTATTTAAAAGATGACGAAAGACGTGCTTCAGCTCTTAGTGGCGTTTATACAAAAAAAGATTTTATTGACTCTGTTGAGTCAGTTGTAAACAACCCCAGCACGTTCATGTTGGAAAATTTATTATTTTTCGGAAGTGCTTCAGCACATCCAGAAATTAGTTTAAAAACTGGAAGTGGTGTCGAGTTTTTAATTTCAGATGAACCCACGCCGTCGACGTTGATAGGAGAACATACTGCATGGCAAGTTACCCAAGCAACAGTTCAATATCCTCTCGAATACGCAGCATACAAGCTCTCGTAAAAGTGATTTGAGCTTTAGACCCATGAGCATTTGAAAAACCCGTCGGTCTAAATATACCATGTCGAGAAAATGGAGGGTTTTTTCTTTGTTTTTATACATTTTTATTCATATCTACGTATAATTTCATTACAGAGGAGTCGCAACTCAGGATAGCAATGTCGTTCATTAATAATTTGTTCACATTTGACTAACACCACGTTTCGAAATGCACTGGTTGTTATCATCATATTTTCTACTACAGGGCATAGGAGGATTGTTGTCATAAGACGAATGCAGGTAATATTTCGATCAGAAGGGGTCGATTGTTGAAGATGAAGATCTACTAAGAATCGTAGTCTAGCCAATGCGTTGGACTCGTTCTTTTTCTTCATTAGACGGGTTGTAATTGGCATTTTGTAAGTAAGAATAATTTGTAAGGAAGCGGGGTGTTTGCTGGAATCACCGACAACCTTTCAATTTTTTCAGTCAGAAAAATGTTGTTTTTGCTTGTTTTGTAGTGTTTATAGTATTTATTACTACATATATTTAGCGGAGTGGAATAGAACATCCTTACATAGGCTGATGACCTCTTCAGAGTCAAACAACTGGAGTTGGTTTTGACACTCCGTGCGTAGTTTCATTCTATATTCTGAATCAGACTGTACCTTCCACCAGATATGGTCACTACTCAGAATTTCCCTCAAGCAGTCTGCGACTACACGAGCTTCCCAATTGTTATTGATTTCCCTTAGAAGCATATTTGCTCTGGAATCAACAACGTATCGCCAATATTTCATTTGTTAGCAGTAGGTAAGATTAGCAGTCGTAAGATTAATTAAGTAGTGTTCCAGACTCCTGCTCTCTGTTTCTGAAACGCTTCAATTTTTTACAAACTTTTCCTATGCAGACTTACAAAAAATGGTGTTTTTTGTGTTTTTCTGTGTTTTTCTGTTTTTCTTGTTATAGTTAGTACTTCGCCAAGTCTCGAAGTAGGATGTTGGCGCGGTGCTTCAGCCATTCAGTCTTCGTAGTAGGTTCGGACAAGGTTAGATCCGCTACATTTCGTTCAGTTTGTAGCACAGTCAAGTAGACCTCGCATTGCGCACGTACCTTACTTCGAAAGTCTATTTCGTACTGTATCCTCCACTGTAGCGACTGACTTGATATGATCTGCATTAGAAGGTAACTGATGTCGTCTACCTCTGTAATAGGAAGCCTAGCGAGTTCCTCAATAAGCCAATTTCCGTAGTCCACCGAAGCCTTTCGTGCGTGTTTCGTCTGGGAGCGTGTCATCATAGTCGTAAGTAAGATTCGCAAGTAAGATTAGCAGTCAGTAAGACAGTCGTAAGATTAGTAGTGTTCCAGACTCCTGCTCTGTCTTCCTGATACGCTTCAATTTTTTACAAAACTGCACGTACACCGACTATAGAAAAATGTTTTTTTTGTGTTTTTGGTGTTTTTTTTCTATCTTGTTCTAGTATATTCTAATTATTCGATATGCTTCTCTAGTTCGCTAATCTTAATCCAAGTACTACCTCGCTGTACTTCGCACGCCTCAAAGCCGTTGCGAGGAGACTTACTAACCCTATGCTTTTTGACTATGTCGCTCAGACTGTTGTAGACAGTCCCGTCCTCAGTAACAAAGGTATCCCCATTATAGATAAACAGTAGTTCAGTAGCAGTGTGCTTAACAACATCCCCCTCGACTAGGTAATCATTAGCCTTGCGCTTTATTCGCTTAGTCTTGGCTTCCTCTACTAGTGTTTCAACTACTGTCTCTACTGACTCGACAGCGGTCGAGGAAGCAGTAGCAGTCGAAGCAGTAGAAGCAGTTGCATTACTAGTGACAATAGTAACAATCTCAATAGGCGCACTAGAAACCTCTGCACTGTCAGTAGTATTACTATGAGGATAGTACGCCATAGCCATTTCTTGTATCTGCTGATCCCTACTCCTCAGTTGGGCTTTCAGCCTACATACTTCAAGTTCTACTTGAAGTATATAGCGGTCTCTAAACGCAAGTACGTCGAGCAAGTGGGAGATTTCATCAGTAGAGTTCATTCGTAAGTAAGATTCGTAAGTAAGATTAGTAAGTAAGTTTGCGGGGACTATTGCCAACTGAACTTCCCAATCTTCAATTTTTTACACATATATCCTATCTTCTCTGTACAGTCTTTGTACAGTCCCTACTAACGTCCTTGATGCTTCTACTTGCGATTCGCCTTTCTTATACAGCGCCCGTTGGAAAAAATTGAAGAGTGCGAGCCTCAGATCTGTAAGTCTCTTCTTCCTACTAAAAATCTTACTTTCTTACGAATCTTACTACGAATGCCTACTGAATACGTTACTCCGAATAGTGTGATCAAGTATCACGCGCATCAAATAGAAGCTATAGACTTTATGATTGGCAGAGAGGCACCTAGTAGTGTCTACTTTCGAGGGGGTATAGAGGGGGACGAAATGGGTCTAGGAAAGACCTACTCTACGATTGGACTTCTACTCAACAACCCAGTACCTGAGACGCTGATTCTAGTACCCCCTTCACTAGAGCACCAGTGGGCCAAATGCCTACTTGAGAGTAGCATCCCTACTCGCATCCTAGTAGCAGGCAAGTCCCACTTTAGTACAGTAGTAGGGACTCGCGACTTCAGGGTTACTCTGGGTACTTACGATCGAGCGGTTAATATGATTGATACTCTTAATGAAACGAACTACGACCGCTTAGTATGCGATGAGGGTCATATATTCAAGAACGGGAAGAATACTCGTCGATTCAGAGTACTCTCTACAATCGTAGCTCCTAGGCGCTGGATTCTGACCGGTACTCCAGTACACAATGACAAAAAGGACTTTAAGAACCTACTGATCTTTCTAGGGTGCAAGTCTATGATTAGTACTGGAAAGCTAGAGTCAGTAGCGAATACAGTAATGATTCGTAGGATCGTTAGTGACGTCAAAGATGTAGTGGACTCTATGCCTGCGAGTCCTCCTACTCACTTCGTACATCCAGTAACGATGCCCGAGGGATCCGAGGAGCGTACTGTCTTCGATGCACTAGTAGCGAGGCTAGAGCTTGCAGTAGAGTCGCACGCCCGTACTTGGATCATACTCAAGCTCTACCTGCGTATTCGCCAGTTCATAGCAGATCCTAGTATCTATGTGAATGCTATGAATCGCGAGTACAAGGGGAAGTATACGCGTCCTAAGTGGACAGGTACTGCCTCGAAGATGACCGAATTTCAGTCCTACGTCGCTACTACGAAGAAGGTTCCCACGATCGTCTTCACTAACTTTATAGAGGAGCTAGAGAAGGCAGATCATATACTGAAGACTCTAGGCTACAGCACTTGGTCTATACAGGGAGGTATGAGTAGCGACGCACGTGCTACTGCGATCGAGGAGTCGAAAGTAGCAGTAGAGGAGGGTAAGCCTGTCGCGATTCTAGTACAGATAGTAGCGGGTGGCTGCGGCCTCAACCTACAGCACTGTCATAGAGTCCTAATGCTCAGTAGCCACTGGAATCCTGCGATCGTAGATCAGGCGATTGCGCGCGCCTACCGCATGGGGCAGGTCAATCCAGTAGAGGTCCATCACTTTCTGCTAGCAGACGACGCAGAGCTCAATATAGATCGCAAGATAGCATCGGCTCACGGTAGGAAGCGACAGGCTGCAGTAGAGGTCCATAGTAAGTTACTGACAGAGAGCGCGATCGAGTACGAATCGCTACGAGATATACTGGATAATACAGTCGAACTAGCGGAATCAGAGGATGATGTAGGAGATCCTACGGAAGTATAGAAAACTAAAAAAACTACAAATATAAAAAAAATAAAAAACAAAAAATCCATTTTTTGTATTGCGAAAAGACTCCAAAAATTGATTCGCGCCAAATTTCAAAACAGTTGTCATCTCAAGTCGTCCATCAGCCAACGCACCCGTAGTAAGAAGGCGCTTCGTTCTCTCCCTGAACTGGATATTCCTGTGTTCGATGAAAGCCCGCTCTTTATCGAAAGCCCTGTGGCAGAGGAATCGAAGGAACACTGTGACTATGCAACAGAGCCTCAGGAATCTATCGACGACCGTTTGGATAGGCTGACACAGTCAGCCGTCGATAGGCTGACACAGTCAGCCGTCGATAGGCTGACATACACTGCTGTTGATAACTTTGCAGGGTCTTTGCTGTACACCGCTTTTCACTATCCGCGATTGTTTGCATTTATGTGTGTAACGGGTGTCGCAGCACTCGCTGTCGCCGTTTCAAATGCGTATCCTTGTGACCATTCTCCACCCCTAAGATGCTATTTGTAAATGAGGTAAATCGTTCACCTTTTTTTGGATCCAATCAATATAATGATACCACGACGTATAACCCTAGGATCAAGTCATACATCAACTCCGCTGTTGGTTCATGGTCAAGGTGTCTTTCTCTTCAAGGTTCCTCCTACAGAATCTTCGTGTTCGTTTCGCATCACAAATAAGGACAACACAGAGGGTCTTGCCGTGCATTGGACTCCGACGTCTGTCCTCTTTACAAACATCCAGACGAACGAGCCCCTCGTAGATCCTAAAAATACGAAGGGACTTACAACTCATAAAGGGGCCTTTTACTGGGTCAGCCTCGATGCACAGAATCAACGCCTTCACGCCGGCGTAGGAGAAGCGAGACACGAAACAGTCATTTACACCTATCAATTTCCACAAAATGCATCCAACAAGGCGTTTTTGGAACAACTCACGCAGATTGTGGACTGCTGTCCAATCCTACATCCACAATCCCTGCTCCGAGATCCGATTACAAATAAAACGCCCCTGGTCGTGCGTCGTAGTCACGAACTCACCATGGAGGATGTAGCCACGGGTTCGTTTTTACCCAAAGCCCATTTATCTCCTGTCGCTCAAACACTGTATGATTGCGTTGGATGGAAGGCCTTTGCCCTAGACGACCCGACGTTTCCTGAATTTTCCAAAGCGATTGAGCGCAGTATTGCTACGCCAGGTCTCTGGTGCTATGAGAAACTAATGTCGAAGGCCAGCGAATTCGGCAAACCCAATCCGTTGGAGACGTATTTACGGATTACGCTGAACGAAAACAATGGAGAATCTCCTGGCATTCCCTACGTGATGGAGATTTGGCCGGTGGGACATTTTTCACCGATTCATAGTCATTCGGCGGCGAATGCAGTCATTCGAGTCTTACACGGGTCCATCCACGTCAAGTTGTTTCCCTATTTGTGTGCCGATTCAGAGGGAGTGGCGCCGTTTGGAGAAGCCGATTTCCATAAGGGACAGATCACCTGGATTAGTCCCACCTTGAACCAAGTACATCAATTGAAAAATTTGGACACGAATAAGCACACATGTATCACGATTCAGTGTTACATGTATGATGCTGCGGATTCAGTTCATTACGATTATTTCGACTACATTGATGCAGATGGTAACAAACAACAGTACGAGCCAGACAGCGATATGGGCTTTATGGCTTTCAAACTGAAAATGAAAGAGGAATGGGCCGCAAGACCTCGACCGTCTTGGTGGTGTTGTTAGTTATTTATACACGAATTTGAAGAGGGGACAACATCACTCGTACAGATTCAGAACGACTCACACGCGCTTTTGGTTCATCGGATTCAAAGTAGATGGTGCGTGTGGTTGGCGTTCTATTGGCCTGTGTGCGTCGAATATGAATTGCAATCATAACGGCTATGATGGATAGAACGGTCACGGTAGCGATCGGTACCAGCACATTTACCAAGAGTGAACTGGAGGAGCCGTTGGAACCACTTACGACAGTCGAGCCCGTATTGGAATTGTCAGGAGCCACGAGTGTAAATCCAGAACCACCAAGGGACGAAACAACGGATTGTAGCAGGGGTATAAGATTCGCTTGTAATTCAGCGGGAGTTAACGTCGTCAAATTAGTACTGGGGTTGACAACCAGAATTGTAAGATCCACACTCGTTAACGCTTGTAAGATTCGAGCAAGTCCCAACTGTCTTGTGCCTGAACAAGTCACATTTCCACTGGCTCTGTACGTTGTGGTATTGTAAGGAATCATAGCACCCGTGGTACCATCTGTAATATTTTGAATATACACATTATCAACGGGCTGGTTTGCACCACAGGCAAATCCCACTTGAAATTGTTGAAGAGTTGTTGGACTTGTAAGCAAGGTTTTGTTGGCTCCTGGGAGGCGAACTTGAGTAAGGAAGGGACGAGTCAGAGGTGTAGGGACAGTTGTAGAACTTGGTAATCGTGTTGAAGTTGTCTTTGCAGAAGGGCTTGAGTCTGGTTTTATACTGGGACTTCTGGCGGATGTAGGACTTGCGTCTGTCCTAGGACTTGCGTCTGCCTTGGGGCTTGACATAGCAGAAACTGAAGCCGAAGGACTTGCATCTGCCTTGGGGCTTGACACAGCAGAAACTGAAGGGCTTGTGTCCGCCCTGGGGCTTGACACAGCAGAAACTGAAGGGCTTGTGTCCGCCCTGGGGCTTGACACAGCAGAAACCGAAGGACTTGCGTCTACCTTTTGGCTTGGAACAGCAGAAACCGAAGGACTTGCATCTGCCTTGGGACTTGTATCTGCCCTGGGGCTTGGCACAGCAGAAGCCATAGGACTTGACGCAGGTGTAGAACTTGCTTTTGAACTTGGTTCTTGGCTCTGCGTAGAACTTGGCACAGGACTTAATGTAGGGACAGGGCTAGAAGAATCTTTTGGTGTAATGGAAGGTAAAGATTGAGTCGGACGATAGATAGGAGAAGAAGACGGTCCTAAGCCAGGCGAAGTATCATTGTTTGAAGGTGCTGGGTTAAAGGAGGGTATAGAACTTTTGCTTGGAACAGGACTAAAGGAGGATATGGCACTTTTGCTTGGATAAGGGGACTGAAGAGTACCGTTTCCACCCATTGGATTTGAATTGTTGTTATAATAGGGCGCTGGACTGAAGGACGGGGTTACAGTTCCATTTGCAGAAGGAATTGAACTGCGAATTGGTGCTGGACTCATTCCAGTGTTGTTTTGACCACCCGATGCTTGTGCAACTATTGAAAGAGCACCGGAAACCAAGAAGATAAGTCGTAGCATGTTTGTATCTAAATTGTATTTCAAAAAAAACACTTCATTTTTCATCAAACCGAAATCACGGGTGCTGTGTCCACTGTTGAAATATCTGCTGCAGGTTTGGATCCATCGATTAAGGCGTATAACCGAGTCCGTACCGATCGCAAGACGTCGCCACTTAGAAGCAATAGAAGTATGGGAGGCATTAATGCAGATAACAACGACGCAGTGCTTCCAATAGGTGTGTAATACATCAGATAGCAAAGAAAGACAAACAAGGAAATCAGGCACCAGTGACCAATAGAAGTATACACAAAGATGCTGAAGGTTAGTAAGTTTGGCATGATTTTCCATATCGACACACTGGCTATAATCCACGCAAGGACAAGGATGGTCATAAAGCCCCAGTTTGCTGAAAGCAGGAGTGGTTGTCCTCCCGCGACCCGCGAATAGTAAATGCCATAGCCCAACATATAGTAAAAGGGCGATCCAGATATAATCATCGCCACAATGTTATTGGATGCAACGGCCTTCAGAACCGAGTTGTAGGTAGTGCGAAGCCCTTTGAAACAGTCCTTGTGTATATGGGAGGTCATTGAGGACAACACGGTGGAACAAAGAACTTCAATTTTGTGTTGGGTGCAGGTATACGAAGGTGTGACAAAAATTGACTCCTTCATTTTTCACTATCCCCTGTAGAATACCCAAATGGTTAACTACGAATGCCCCCGGTGCGGCTATGAAACGACCCAACGCCAAAAGTACAATCGTCACATCGACAACAAGACGCAGTGTAGTGACAAGTATGCGACTGTTATGGCGGCATGCACCGATGCTTTGGCGAGTCTTACAAAATTAAAAGAAGATATGGCGCGATTTCAAACAATGATTGATGCACTATCTCCAGTGACGAATACGGTTGTATGGTCACCTGCAACTGTTCCTGCGCCAATTTCCTCGACAAACCTCAGGACGTCTGATGCACCTGCGGCCGGCCTTACCTTCATCGACCTGTTCTGTGGCGTCGGTGGTTTCCATCAGGCCCTAACTCAACTTGGCGGTCGCTGCGTTCTGGCCTGTGACATTGATGCGAAGTGTAGGGAAGTCTACGAAGCCAATTACGGTTTGAAACCTCACGAGGATGTGACCAAGTTGGAGACCGCTACGATGCCTGACTTTGATGTGTTATGCGGCGGCTTCCCATGCTTCGTCGCAGGCACGCAAGTTTTAACGGAGAGTGGTTACAAGACTATCGAGTCTGTGACATTGGAGGACAGATTGTTGACGCACACAGGGTCGTTCCAACGCATTCTCAATCTCCAACGGAAGGTCTATCCAGGTAGTCTTTACAATGTGGATCTCAAGTACCATCCTCATGTGTTGAAGGCAACCGACGAGCATCCATTCTATGTGCGGACTAAGACTGGCAAGCCTGTGTGGAAAGCCATCCGTGATGTCACAGCCGATGATTTCTTCGGAATGGCAATTAATACGAAGTGTGACATTCCCGAATTCTCGATTGTTAAAACAATCAATCAGCGGAAAATCGAGTCCGACAGTATTGCATTAGATACACCTGACATGTGGTTCATGATGGGTTACTTTATTGGTGATGGATGGATCGAGGAGGGCGCCAAGTCTGATGGACGTTTGAAACACACAATTCGGTTCGCGATCGCAGACAAAGACGTAGAAACGGTTCTTCCGCGACTGCAACGCGTTCTTCCAATCACAACGAAGCGTGTGAGCACAGGAGCCTGTGAAAAATACGGATGTGCTAATATCATGTGGTACACCATTCTCAAAGAATTCGGAAAGTACGCGCATGGCAAGACGATTCCCGAATGGGTGCAGGATGCTCCGAAGGACTTTGTGGAAGAGTTCATCGCAGGATACAAAGCGGCAGATGGGTCGACAACAGCATCCGGTGGATTCTCCTACACAACTGTGTCACACAATCTCGCATTTGGTCTCCAACGTCTTTATATGAAACTAGGAGTAATAGTCTCTGTTCGCTATGTACCGATGCCACCCACGTGTGTGATTGAGGGACGTACCGTAAATCAACGCAGTTTCTACCAAATCCGCGGGAAATTGCATAAAGAAAAAGAAATTGCGGCATTCATCGATGGTGATTATGCGTGGATACCTTCCTTTCGCATCACGCACAGCGTAGTCACCGAGCCAACACCTGTCTACAACTTCGAGGTCGAAAAGGATAACAGTTACTGTGTTGAAAATACCATCGTTCACAACTGTCAAGCCTTCTCTCATTCAGGAAAACAAGGAGGTTTCGAGGACACTCGTGGTACCCTCTTTCGGGACTGTGCTCGTATCTTGAAGGACAAGCAGCCCAAGTTCTTTCTGATGGAGAATGTCAAGAATCTTAAAGGACACGATGAGGGTCGCACGTGGGCTACCATCTATCGCAGTTTCACGGAGGCAGGGTACACGACCTATGAGCATCCTGTCGTTCTTAGTCCCCATCAACTCGGCGTCCCTCAGCACAGGGAACGCGTCTTATTGATGGGGATTCGCAACGATCTTGCTCCTCCCGTGTTGCCTGAGATGGATGCCCTATCGCCTCCTCCGTGCAACATCCGTAGCATCTTGATGGACGATGCCGATATTCCCGAAGGGACCGCATTGACCGCGGATGACACGGGTATTCTGGATCGGTGGGAAGAGGTGGTACAATATTTCAAGGCAGCCGCGATCAAGTTGCCGACGTTTCCAATGTGGAGTGAGGAGTGGGACGGGGCCTATCCCTTGACCGAGGCGGAGAAAAAGCCGGAGTGGAAGGCCAAGTTTCTGACTCAGAACCGTGAGTTCTATAGGGAGCACATTGCCTTTCTGGGACCGTGGCTCCTCCGCGCTCGTGCAACCCCCAAGTTCGTCGGGGCCAAGAGCAAGTTTGAGTGGCAGGCAGGGGCCTTTCTTTCGGAGGACAGTTTGTGGCGTCTTCTGTTTCAGTTCCGTCCATCAGGTATACGCGTTAAGCGCGCCACCTATTCTCCCGCCCTTGTCGCCCTTGCTCAGATCGTCTATGTAGGGGAAAAAAGGAGGAAACTGTGTCCTCGCGAAGTTGCACGCCTTCAGAGTTTCCCTGATTCCTTTCAGTTGCCGACGGCTGCTGCTGTGGCGTACAAGCAGTTTGGAAATAGCGTGAACGTGGAGGTGATCAAGTATGCAATGCGGCATATACTTACGAAGATGGCACCCAAATCGGAGGCTTAACCTCCGATTATAGTGGGATGGCGGTCATCGTAAACAGATCCGAGAGACAACAGGTCGCATTCCAGGATGTGCGGATGCTGCTTTCCACTCCCTTGTGATAGACGCCGTTATTGAACTTGACTTGCGTCGAGGCGATTATTTTTCCGCCGTTTTCGAGGAGGAGAAAGACGCCGTTCGCCCGTAGCGTGGGAGCCCACGTTACGGTAGGTGTTTCGAAGCGATAGAAGCGAGGGATCAACGTCTTTCCGTCGACGAAGGCGAGATAATCCGCGGGTTTCTTGCCATCCTCGATACGCAACAGATCTACTAGACAGGTTCTCTGCACCTCGCCGGATAGACCTGCAAATCGGGATGCGACGGATGCAGCGACCTCCGTACAAGCATCAATAGCCGCCTTTGTTTTGATGCGTGAGGGCCATGCGCTTTCTTCAGTTCCGTATTTCTTACCCATCTCAGCCTTGTAATCCAGAACAGCCCGTGCTTGAATCGCATCAAATGCCGCAAGGTCCTCTGCTGTACATCCATATCGCGTAGCGGTAGGATTTGATATACATTTTTCGATAATACCGCCCTTCTTGGGCTTACCCTCGCAGACGGAGAGTGATAGGGACTCGCCTGCCGATGTAAGAAGCAGGAAGTCGCCCGTGCGACCGGATCCGTCGTCTTGTGTAACACAGATTAGATCGACGATAGACTTGCCGTCAAAGATGAGGCCTGTTCCGACAGGCTTTTCCCGCACGGCGGCATAGAGGTTACGGATTTTCTCTGTGTTTCTGGAATTGTAGACGGCAATGGATTCGAGGAAGGCGGCGTGTTCGTCAAATTCGGCGTTCGTGAGACCCCTCTGACGAAGGAGTGTAAGGGCGGTGGCGATTTCGTAGATATTGCCGGTGTTTTTATTCTTAGCGTAGGCCGAAAGGACGGCAGGAAGTTTGGAAGACATAACTGAAGGAAGTAAGGATGCTTTAGAATAAACCAAAGATGTTCACCGCACAAATGGATGTTTCAATTTTTTCCAAGACCAGACCGAAAGCCAACGGTACTATAACGCTTCCACCCTTCAGACACAAGATAGACCTTGTCGTTATATTTTTACAGTACAGTATAAAATTATGACTCCATAGAACTGTAAAGAATTAATTTAATCCGTTACCAAAGGTGAGGGATTAAATAGATTGCACCCACAGGTTTAAATCCACCCCTGGGGAATAAAATTCCATTCATAGATCATCACTTTGGGAACATTGTGATAGTTCTTTTGAACAGTCGTCAAGAAATCATCAAACTTTGATTCATCCCAGATACCAAATGCATCTAAAACTCCACAAATAGCAGATTTCGTAACTTGACCCGTGCCAGCGATCGGGGCCGTTGCAGTAAATTCTGTTCCAGGTGCATTGGAGGGTGCTCCGCACAACATGAAGTTTGTAGTACCCGTGGAGACGATCGTGTATTTTACAGTTGCGATCATATCAGGCGCATCAACAAGGTCTGTAATATAACTTGCCACGCATTCTCCACTAAATGTAGGTCCTTTTGTCCATTTTTCAACAGAAAACATGGCCCATCCCTGCTGATTCGTGTTTGATTCGGAAAAACTTTGCAAGGCAGTCCCTATAGGCCCAGCTAGTAACTTATCTACATTATTGAGGGAGGTGCAGTAATCGGTTCCATTCTCAGCAAGGGAACAGGCGTCCCCACCTTTTGCAACATCGCACGCTGGTGATGTTTCCCCAACCCAATATATCTCTGGGTATCTGACGCCTCCAATATCAAGAGTTGCATCTCCTGCCATTCGTCCGGAGGCCCATCCCCAATCAAGCGGAATTCCTGGTAAATATGTTTGAAACATATTCGTGATCCATGTTGAGCCATCTTTAGTGGAATAGCCTGTATCTTTTACTTTACCCAAAACTAAATTTTCCGAGTCAAATCCAATGCAGGTAACTTTTTGGGACTTTGCAAGCAAATTAAGCCTTGCGACTTCTTGAAACGCAAGCTCCATCATGTCGTTTCGTCCTCCAATACTTGTCCAAGGCGTAGGAGAATTAATCCACGGATAATCGGGTTCTGTGTCCAGTAAAAATCCTGCTTCGCATGTGGCCGGCAATTTGTCTAACCAATGCGTCACGACCCAATTTAGTTTAACATAGGGACAAAAAGAGGGATCTTGGATTAAAAAGAACGCCCGTGTTATATTTTTTTTGGTGATATATTTGATATAATCATTACAGTAGCTTGCAAACTGTAATTCATTTTTTCTACATTGAGTTGGAAGGCTCTCGTGCCAGATACCAATTTGCTGATTAGTTGATGAAGAATTGTTTCTGATATCCGCCATCTTCTTATGTTCAGGTGGTTATATTTTTACTTTCACCAGTTGAATCACTTGTCCATTTGTAAAAGGTCCATTAATTTGCGCACCCGAATTCCATCCATAGTTGTAATACCATGTATTTAAATACGTGATGGATGAATCAATTGTATATTTTAAAGCAGAGTCGGTTTTATCAACCGCAATGCCAGGTGCTGCATGAACATCAGACCCTCCAACCCATTGATTAGATCCAGGCGGATTATTTTCAGGACTGTTCAGTGAGTTGTCCAAAATGATGGTGACGGTTGTCATTTGTTCTATGATACAGGAAGGTATTAGACTGACGGATGCAATATATCTCTATTTTTTTTGAAAATTTGAGATGCTGCAGTATTTAGACACATTAGCATTTCAAATGCTCACGGGTCTAAAATTCTTATTGGTTGCACTAAACAGACTTAGAGTCACTAAGTGCTTGTTTTATAAGTTCAGCGGTCTATATTTAAGAACGATAGACGACGACAGTTGTGCCACTTGTCACACGAACTAACCACTTTGCGCTGACTGATGCTGCGACAGCAGCGGCTCCAACAATTGTTGTGCCCGTGTTGACCGTAAAGGTTGCAATCTGAGCAGCAAGATTTATGTATGTGAATTCGATTGTCGTACCAACAGCAGAACCGATGAGAGCAATAATTGATGCAGCAGTTGGCAGCTGGATATTGCGACCTGTGGTGAGGGTCGCAGTCACAATGCCACCTGCTACTTGAGCGGCGGTTACGACCATAGAGCCACCATCAGCAATGTCATTTACACTTTGCACGTCGGAGAGAATTCCGTAAATGAGCGCATTTCCACTTAAATCCAGGCGGCCACCGGCCAAGATATCGCCACGGGTGTAGAGAGCATTTGCACGTGCCGGGGCGGAAAGACCTGTTCCTGTTCCGTTAGGACCATCCAGGAAGAAGTTCGCACGATCCGTGTTCATAAGCGAGAAGACGGTATCGTTGGGATTGATGAAGCCTGTGAGCATGCTGAGGGGATCGTACACACTTACCAAGTAGTCATTGACGCCATCGTTTGCTCCAGGAAACAATTTCTTACCCGTTTCATGAAGAATGCGTCCTTGGGGGCAGTTGGCTGCTGTCGCAGCAGCTAGGACAGCCAAGGTTCCCACATATGTGCCGTTCACTAGCGCAGTGGAATAAGAGAAAATATCCGTGTTGAAGGCTGCAGTGGAAATATAGGAGCGTCGGGGCACGGAGGCGTAGTTACCATGGGATACGGTGGTGATGTGGGCCATTGTATATACTGGGTAAAGAATATTTTTTGGGGGCTGTAAAATATTCCGGAAAAATATCCCTTAATAATTCATAATCATCCAATTGACTTGCCCTTCATCTGTGCTACTGCTTGAAGCAATTCGGAAGGTTGAAGCAGAGACAATTCGATCTGCACTCAGAATTCCAGCATTACTTTGATTTGTATAGGTTAAAAAGACGATGCTACTTGCTCTCACATTGGGTGTTGATACGAAATACTGTTTGTAAGTGCTGCTTACAGTCCCATTTGACATATTTACATTTCCAATCGTGTTATTATTTTTGAGATAGACATTACTTCCAAAGAAGACATTCCCAATCGTGGAGAAGTTCCCTCCTACATAATCATTTCCTTGAATGTAAGAATTTCCAAGGGTAGAGGTATTGCCTCCTACAAGTTCATTTCCTCGGATGTAGGAATTTCCTAGAGTGGATGTGTTGCCGTAGATCAAGGCATTCCCGCTAAGATCGAACCGACCCCCTGCTAAGACATCTCCGCGGGTGTATAAGGCATTCGCACGGGCTGTTTGAGTCGAAAGCCCTGCATTCGAACCTGTCACATTATCTAATAAAAAGGCAGCGCGGTCTGTATTCATAAGTGAAAAATTAGGATTGTTTGGATTAATGAACCCTGTCAACATGCTAATCGGGTCAAACACACTGACCATGTAGTCTGTAATGCCAGGATTGGCTCCAGGAAACAGTTTCTTTCCTGTTTCGTGGAGAATGCGACCGGAAGGGCAGGCCGTAACACTGCTGCTTGGAACACTGCTCAAGGTGCCGTTAAAGACTAAGCCATTGAAAGCAGTTGTATAACTGTAAAAACTGCTGTTAAAGACTTCCGTAGAAATATATGAACGTCGAGGCACGGAAGGCAAGGACCCATTATTATTATTGGTGATGTGCGCCATTCTACTTTTTGAA
>Ga0114967_10000525_pt1 | contig 32840 bp, 37 predicted proteins | sample M_130628_MF_Meta_FD_92639 | JGI IMG/M metagenome (GOLD analysis project Ga0114967, IMG submission 92639) | Freshwater microbial communities from Lake Montjoie, Canada to study carbon cycling - M_130628_MF_MetaG | ecosystem: Environmental > Aquatic > Freshwater > Lake | place: Lake Montjoie...
ATTCGTTGAGCGACCTACTGCGCCTGCACCCCTCATTGACCCCAAGTACTACGGTCATTCTTTCATCGAGGTATTGCAAGACTTGTTGCGTAACCCACCACCACCCCCACCACAGGGCGGTCAAGGTCAAGGCGATGACGACGGCAACGGCGGTGCTATGGATAAGCACATCTTCGGCAAAGCAGAGATCGGCACCAAGGAAGCCAATGAGTTAGGTCGTCAGCTAGATGATGCTATTCGTCAGGGTAAGATGCTTGCCGACAAGTTAGCTGGTAAGGGCTCTCGTGGTAGTGCATTAGATCGTGCGACCCAAAAGCGTGACACTAACTGGCGTGAGCATATGCGTGATTGGATTACTGCGCTGTGTGAGGGTGATGAGTATTCTCGCTTCGCTCCACCTAACAAGCGTTTGTTACCGCTAGGTGTTGTCATGCCGTCGCACTTCTCTGAGGCTACTGGCGAGTTGATTGTTGCATGCGATACGTCAGGTTCTATGGGTTGTATCTATCCTACTGTGTTCGGTGAGATTGCTCGCATCGTAGAGAACGTCAGACCCGATAGCGTACGTATGTTGTGGTGGGACTGCGAGGTGTGTGGTGATCAGTTGTTCAAGCCACACGAGTATGCCAACATCGCATCGTTACTCAAGCCAGCAGGGGGTGGTGGTACTAGCCCTGAGTGCGTTGTGCAATACATTCGTGAGAAGAAGTATCAACCCAAAGGTGTGGTATGGTTAAGTGATGGATACTTAGACGGAAGTGATGGTAAACTAGACGTACCTGCTTTATGGGGGATTGTGGATAACGACCACTTCCAGCCTCCACAAGGTAAGGTCGTTCGTATCTACTCTTCTTAGGAGAATCTATGCCAGCTAAGTCACACGGCATGACAGCAGGAAAGCACAACGCTAGACACTACCCCAGTATCTACGGCGTGTGGAAAAATATGAAGCAAAGATGTACCAATCCAAACAACCCACGCTATGCAGACTACGGGGGCAGGGGTATTACTGTTTGTAAGCGGTGGCTTTCTTTTGAAAACTTTTACGCTGATGTGGGTGACAGACCGAAAGGCATGTCACTTGATAGGCGTAATAACGATAGGGGGTATAGCCCAAGCAACTGCCAATGGGCATCAACAAGTGCGCAAAACATTAATAGTAGGAGAGCCAAGCCAACACGCATAGGTAACGAAACAATGTGCATAAGCGATTGGTGTCGAAAGACAGGCATAACCTATGGCTTATATAAAGCAAGAGTTCGCAAAGGGTGGAGTCTAGAGAAAGCGTTGACAACACCCCCACGTAAACAAGTAAACAACTAAACCAAACTAAGGAGTAGTATAACTATGAATAACATTCATGAAAAAGCATTAACCAACGCAGTTAAATTGTTAAACGCTATCGGTGCTAAGTACGCCATCATTGACGTTGATCTTAAGAAGTATGGTGAGTTAGAAGTTATTACCAAATCCAAACGCAGACCAGCGAAGTATCCATACGGCGTCATTCGTAAGCACATCAAGCCTTACCTTGATCACATTGCAGTTAATCAGACGGCACGCATCCCAGTTTCACCATACGACGCACAAACTGTATACGGTTCGGCATCGTCAACTGCTACTGTGCTATGGGGTAAGCAATGCCACAAGGTAGGTATGTCAGATGATAAGAGGTTTGTGATCATCACACGCACCGAGAAGATGGACGACCTTGACGATTTGTTTTCTAAACTAGGTATCAACTAAGGGGGATGTATGACTAGATATAACATCGACACATGCGCATTACTGGTAGAACTCAACGTATCACAATGGACAGCACGCAAGTTAGACCGCTCAACCACAGACGAGTTGGTAAGTAACAAGCATGCGCAAGCTAAGGGTGCGGCTCGGGTTAACAAGCACCTGTTAGCTGGACGTACTGAGTTAGAAGTTGTCAACAAGCACGTAGGGGAAACTCGTCAATACGTGCTTGACAACACGTTGCCTTGGAGTGATTCGGGTATTCGCTTATTGCCTAGCACTAAGTTCATGGAATTTAATGGCAAGCTACAACAGGCAGAGGATAAGTTCTACGGATTGGTTGCGGAGTTTGTATTGATCTACCCATCGCTGATTACTGCACAAGCTATGGCATTGGGTGATATGTTTAACCGAGACGACTACCCACAACCTGACGACATCTCGCATCGCTTCAGGTTCAATGCCAACTACATGCCTGTGCCTGCATCAGGTGACTTTAGGGTAGACATCGGTAATGATGCGCAAATCGAACTCAAGACCAAGTTATCTGCTTTAGCTGACCAACGAGTAGAGAACGCTATGGATTCCTTTAAGCGTCGTATGGTAGACCACCTTGCCCGTATGTCTGACCGCCTATCTATTGACTATGTTAGTGGTGAGGCTAAGCCTCGTGTGTTCCACGACTCGTTGCTACACACCGCACATGAGTTATGTGACTGGGCTAAGGACTTGAATATAATCAATGATCCTAGTATCGAAGAGGCACGCAAGGCATTGAAGGGCGCCATCAACGGCATTGACTTGAAAGACTTACGCAAAGATGTAGGCGCACGTACTGAGGTTAAGACGCAAGTCGATGACATCTTATCCAAGTTTGCTTTTTAAGGAGGTGAAGTAATGCCTAAACTAAAAAACAAACCATGCAATTTAACCAAAAAAGAATGGAGTTTTTTACTAATGGTTTTTGATGGGTACGTTGAGAATTTAGATTCTTCGGAAGACACAACCAACATGCTTAAAGAGATACATCAGAAGCTATTCTTTATGGATTATTTAATTAAGCAGGAGGAAGCATGAGAGTAGAAAACAAAGATGGTAGCTGGTGCCAATGCGTTACTGAGGGCAACGTCATTCACTACACCGATAGCGATGGGGTTTGGATGAAAGAAACCTACGATAAGAAAGGTAGAATTGCCGCCCGCCTTGATAGCTACGGTGCATGGGATAAGTTTACCTATAAGGAAGACCCCCTTAAAAACAACAAAGAAGTATTGTTTGAGCACAAGAAAGGGCAAACGTCATGAGTGTATTAAAAGAAGCGAACGCAATCATCTATGGGGATAGAGAGAAGACCTACGGTCATCCTTCTAAAAACCTCAAAACCATAGCGGTAATGTGGGGGGCCTACTTAAATGCACGCAAAAACGTAGAGCACACCACCGCAAAAGATGTTGCCGCAATGATGATGTTAGTTAAGGTAGCTAGGTTTGCTAACGACCCTGACCATAGAGATGACCTAGTAGATATATGTGGCTACGCCGCATTGATTGAACGGTGTGATGAAGAACCAATAAAGGAAGAAGCATGAACGCATTTATTACACAACACATTCGTGATAAGTATCGCATCGAATGGCAGGAAGAATACATACTAGGTATGGTCAACCAGCTAGGTTCAATGAGCACCATGCGTATCTTGAGTCTGTGTGACAAGCAAAACCTAATGTCACCAGCCACAGCGCATAAGTACTTAAAGAACGCAGTTAGGCACAAGTTGTTGACACAGAAACGCAACAAAGAAGATGCGCGTGGTGTTGAGTTTACCGTTGCACCTAAAGGCGACCAATTTTTAGAGGAGGTAAAACATGCCCATGTCAGAAAGTGAAATCCTATTGATGATGCGTGAGAACGCCGCACTATGTAACCTTGAAGCTGAGGTAATCATTGCGCTCAAAGCGTATCGAGTGGGCGACCAAGAAATACTCAACCAGCAACTTAACCAAATAGTAATCTGTCTGCAACGTCTTGATGAGGTAAGGAAACGCTATGACACCCGAAGCCAAAGTTAAAAAGAAAGTTGTCGATGTTATTAAAAAATACGGTGGTTACTATTTTTTCCCTGCTACTGGTGGTTATGGGCGTAGTGGGGTTCCTGATATTGTGTGTTGTTATCGGGGTGTGTTCGTTGCTATCGAGTGTAAGGCTGGCAGTAACAAACCCACACCTTTACAAGAAGCAGAGATGCAGAAAATTAGGCAAGCACAGGGGTTCGTATTGGTGGTAAATGAAACGAACATACAAGACGTAGAAGTGCTACTAAAGGACATATCATGATAAACAAAATAGACAAAGCTAAGGAGCAAGCGTATGAAGAAGTACAACAGCAGTTAGCACTATGCACAGTAGAGAACGCAATCCACTCAGCCGCAGTAATCATAATCAACAACGAATCGGAAACCGTCAAGGTCTATGGGTTGAATATGGATGAGATGGAATTGCCAATGCTATTACTTGAAACCGCCGCAGAAGTAAGTGAACGAATTAAAAAACTAATCAAAAACAGGACACTACAATGAAACAAGCTAAGTTTGAAACATACAAACCAAAACCAAACGAGTTCGCTATTGCACAATCACGCACCAATACCTCGTATACCAAGAACTATGTACCAGCGCCACACCCTTTCTTAAAACGCCTTGAAGAGTTTCGTGCTATTCAAAGCCTATGGACACCAAGCAAACCAGCAGGAGGTAAGTCATGAACGAGTTAAAAGCAGGAGATATGGTTTATGTTGGCAATCAAACGTGTCCTTACGTGGTAGTAAACCCAATACCGGAAGATATGACACCTAATGTAGGAGGTATGACATTAGTTGCTCGTTGGTACAGAACAGAAATATTAAGAAAGGTGGAACAACAATGAACGTCCCATATAACAACGGCAAGGTAAAGATGGGCCAGTTCTATGAGCGCCCACTACCAAGTTATGACATTGACAAAGACATGGCGCTACTACAAACGTCTATGATTGGCGACATCAAAACAATCAAAAGAGAAAAGCTAGCATGGCGTGTTTATATGGCTTTGCTAGTTTTCGGTGTGTTCGGTGCAGTTCTGTTTGCTAAAAACTAAGGAATAAAAATGAGTGTGCCATTTGACAAGATACTTGTCATTGACTTTGAGACGAGGTGGGATAGCAAGGAGTACACGCTATCCAAGATGACGACAGAAGAGTACGTCAGAGACCCTCGCTTCAAAGCTTTTGGCTTGTGTTACAAAACGTTAGATGTAAAGGAAGACATTACATGGGTATCACACGAGGACATACAAAACTGGGTTAATTCGATTGATTGGAGTCGGACGGCAGTGCTTGCGCATAATGCTCAGTTTGATATTGCTATTCTTAGCTGGGTTTATGGGGCGAGTCCTTGCTTTATTTTTGACTCTCTATCTATGGCTCGTGCTCTTAGGGGTGTGGAAGTAGGCAACAGCCTAATGAAGTTAGCCGAGGTATACGAACTACCACCAAAAGGCAACGCAGTATACAGCACAAACGGATTGAGTGAGTTGTCGTACGAAGTAGAACAAGAACTTGCACAGTACTGTAAGCATGACGTGTTCTTATGCGAGAAGATATTTGAGAACCTGATGATGGAAGTTGATGGTGGCTTTCCAGTAAAAGAACTCAAGCTAATCGACATGACACTGCGCATGTTTACGAACCCTGTATTAGAACTAGACGAGGAGATGTTGAATGAAGCGATCATTGATGAACGCACGAAGCGTGAAGCGTTACTTAAAAAGGTCGGCATTGAAGAAACGGCGCTTGCAAGCAATGACCAGTTTGCAAATGTGTTACTTGAACTTGGCGTTGCGCCCCCTAAAAAAATATCAAAAACGACAGGCAAAGAGGCTTACGCATTTGCAAAGAACGATGCCTTATTCCAAGCCTTACTCAACAGCGATAATGAAGATGTCTCTTTACTTTGTGAAGCTAGGCTCAAGGTTAAGAGCACGCTTGAGCGCACAAGAGCGCAACGTTTTGTTGATATTGCAGAACGAGGTACGCTCCCTGTACCGCTTAACTACTATGGAGCACACACCGGTCGTTGGTCGGCGTCCAAGGGTTCGGGGCTTAATTTACAGAACCTCAAGCGGGGGTCTTTCCTACGTAAAAGTATCCAAGCCCCGAAAGGCTTTACGCTTGTCGTCTGTGACCTTTCCCAAATTGAGCCAAGGGTTCTCGCATACCTTGCGGACTATCACTCGCTCCTCAACATTTTTGCTTCGGGAAAAGATGCGTATGCGGCGTTCGGTGCGCAGATGTTTGGGATACCAACACTCAGTAAAGAGACGCACCCCGACCTCCGTCAGTCAGCCAAGTCAGCACTACTCGGTTGTGGGTATGGAATGGGTTGGGCTTCATTCTCTGCACAACTCCTTACAGGCTTTCTAGGCGCACCGCCCACAATGTACGACAAAGCGTTTGCCAAGCAGTTGGGGGTAACTACACAAGATGTACATGACTTTATTGGTTGGGAAAAGAACATGGAGATGATGCGTGCTATACCGCATACCTGTTCCGAGAAAGAATTGCTGATTCATTGTCTCGCCGCCAAGAAGATCATTGATAAATACAGGGACGCCGCTCACCCAGTAGTTGACCTATGGGATCTGTGCAACTCGTTGGTGAGTCATAGCCTATCTAATGGTAAACCCTATGAGCATAAGTGCCTAACTTTTGACAAAGAGCGTATAATCTTACCTAGTGGTCTTGCTTTAAAGTATCCTGAGTTAACTGGTCATGCCGATGAAAAAGGGCGTATTCAGTGGTCTTATGGCGCCGATATTAAGTCCACTCGCAAGCTGTATGGCGGTAAGATAGTAGAGAACGTAGTACAAGCGGTAGCAAGATGTGTGATGACGGATGGCATGCTCAGGATACAGAAGAGGTATTCCTGCGTATTAACTGTGCACGATGAGGTTGTGTGCCTAGTGCCTGAGAATGAAGCCGTAGAAGCAGAAGCATGGGTATTGGAACAGATGGTCAAAGAACCTTCGTACATGCCCGGCATACCTTTAGATGCTGAAACAGGATGTAACAAACGATACGGAGAAGCTAAGTAATGCACGAAATCAACGATGTGCTAACACCCAAAGAACTAAAAGCCTTAACAATGCGTGAAGCAGGCTATACGTTTGTAAGAATGAAAAAAGAGTTTGGCGTGAGCGCCACAGGGGTACAAAGATACTACCAGCGAGCCCGCCGTAGGCAAGAAGAGTGGTTGGACTTTAATGTAGTGCATAAAGATATGTTGTTTGAACTGGTACCAATAACTAATCAAATCAAGGAGTTATGCAAATGAAGATACCAAAAGAAGTAACCATAGGGCGAACACCCCATCTGGTATGCACGAAAAAGCATCTAGTGGTTGGCAAGACGTTGTGCAGAGGGTCTTTTAATGAAGAAACCCACACCATAACCATAGCCCAAGGCAACACCGAACGTGGTTATGTATACAGCGCGGATGAGCGAAGTAATACGTTTTGGCATGAGCTTACCCACGCAATTCTATATGATATGGGGTGCACACTAACGCACAACGAGAAGTTTGTTAATGAGTTTTCCAACCGCTTACATCAAGCTATTACAACTGCGAGGTTTTAAATGGATATAAAAGTCGAGTGCCTTAAAGAGAACAAAGATGGGTCAGCAGATGTGCTTGTTCACTTCGATAAAGAAGGTTTGGAGTTTTTGGTTCAAGAAGGTATATTAGCCATACTCAAGCAGTTCATCGAACAAAACAAGAACGCTCAAGCTGGCATAAAGATGCGCAAAAAGCTAAATAAAAAAGCAAAAAATAATGGGTGAATACGAACCTCAATGGAGTGACGAAGAGCAGACTATGGTCGACCTGATGAAGCTGGCTGGGTATGGGGTAGTGCCTGACATCAGTCGAGATCGCACCACCATCCACCTACATTTACCTCACACAGGCGCACCGCTTTTGTTTACGGCAGATACCGAGTATGAAGCAATCCGCAAATGTTTTAATGCTTGGGATAAACGTCATGCCGAAGATTAAATGGTCACACTCAGGTCTTAAGGATTACGAGGGCTGTGCAAGACGTTTCCACGAAGTCAAGGTGCTGAAGAACTTCCCATTCACAGACACAGTTCACACCGTATACGGCAAGCAAGTGCATGAGTCTGCTGAACTATACGTACGGGATAACGTACCACTACCGCCCGAACACGAGTTCGTAAAACCAACCCTTGACGCATTACTTAAAAAGACAGGGCGCAAACTACCTGAGCACCAAATGGGCTTGAAAGAAGACCTAACACCTTGCGATTTTAATGACCCTGATGTATGGGTGCGTGGTATTGCTGACCTACTTATCATTGATGACGATGGTTTAAAAGCTAGGGTAGTGGACTACAAGACCGGCAATAATAGATACCCTGACCGAGACCAACTAATACTGATGTCTTTAATGGTGTTTGCCCACTTCCCCCACATACGCCAAGTTAACTCTGCTCTGCTGTTTGTTGTCAAGAACACGATGGTCACGCAGACGATGACCGTAGAAGAGAAGAATTTCCATTGGCAACTGTATCGGGAAAGGGTAGCAAAACTGGCAGCATCCTACGATAATGATGTTTGGAACCCAACAAGTACACCCTTATGTGGCTGGTGTCAAGTAAAGGGTTGCGAATTTAACCCAAAACACTAAGGCAAATCATGGCAACTAAACGCAACTACGCACAAGAATACGCAAACTACGACGGCACAGAAGTCGTTAAGAAGAAGCGAGCACAACGCAACAAAGCACGCCGTATGTTAGAGCGTGAAGGTGCGGTACACAAGGGTGACGGCATGGATGTAGACCATAAGAAACCACTAAGCAAGGGCGGTACAACAGTACGCTCAAACCTTAGAGCCGAACCAGCTACCAAGAACCGCTCATACAAGCGCACGTCAAAGGGGGCAATCAAGTAATGGGTATATCAGACGAGGATTATGCTGAAGCAATACAAAAACAAAAACAGGCTCAGCAAAAACAAATGGAGAAACAAATGGCAAACACAGTACTAACAACGTCAGGAACAATAAACGCAAACAACCTTACTACAAGCACTATTGCAGGTACGTGGGCAGTTCAAGAACCCTACGGCACGTTTAAGGTGTTGTCAGAAGAAGACCTACGGCATGAAGGCATGAAGGCACCATTGTCTGCACTAGTAGATATGTGGCTTGCTCGTTGGCAAGGAGAGTGGGTTAATGAGAGTGAGTTTCAAGAGGATGATTTTTGGCGTATTGCCATGATTCGTTTAACAGGCGCTAACAAGCTGGAGAAACACAACCTAGCTAACCAACACACATCTGTATACAGGATTATTGAATGAAAAACGAAAGATACAGTACAGGGTGGCATGATCCACGAGGTGTGTTTGGCGATACTAGGATGCCAGTATTTGCTGAAAAATACGGCGATGTATACAAGTACAAAAACAAATGGGGATCACCACTTATGCCAAAAGTAAAAGTAGATGCACACGAGTACGTCACAGAAGCAAAAGACTTACCGATAGAAGCATGTGTAAACATGTGGATTATCAAGTATGGCAATGAAATTATTCAAGCCACCGAAACACTTGGTCAAGGTGAGTTGTTATGGGAGATTGGCAACCGCTTATGGTGGGCTGACCGCATGAAGTACGACCAAGCAAACGATACTTACGAGATCATAGACTAATGCAAATCATAGAAAACAAAGCGTTGCTGTTTAAGACACGCAACCCTGACAAATACAGCATCATTCCTAGAAGCAAAGTTGTCAGCGAGGATAATGGTACGTTTGAAGTAGCGGTGTACTGGGGTTTAGATGAGACGAGAGTGCTCCGCAACTTAGGTGTAAAGAATGTCCCATCACCTATTAACGGCAAGTACACTTGGCCTAGTAGATACAAACCTTTTGTGCATCAAATTGACACTTCATCCTTTTTGACAATGCATCGCAGAGCGTTTGTGTTCAATGACCCCGGTACTGGCAAGACGTTCTCGGCATTGTGGGCGGCTGATTATTTAATGGCACTAGGGCAAGTTCGCCGTTGTTTAATTCTGTGTCCGCTATCTATCATGCACGACGCTTGGGTAAGTAGTTTTGGTAAAAGTATTATCCACCGCTCAGTTGTTGCGGCTCATCATGTACAGGCATCAAGACGTGTTGAAATGGTACAGGGTGATTACGAGTTTGTTGTGGTGAACTATGATGGCTTGAACCTAATTGCTGAAGAAGTTATTGCCAATGGCAAGTTTGATTTGGTTATCGTAGACGAAGCCAACGCATACAAAAACCCATCAACTAAACGCTGGAAGTCGCTTAATAAAATTCTCAAGCCCGACACAATGCTGTGGATGATGACAGGCACACCTTCTGCACAATCGCCTGTGGATGCTTATGGTTTGGCTAAGCTAGTGAACCCTTCAGGTGTACCGAAATTTGCTACTGCATGGCGTGACAAAGTAATGGCTAAGCTGACCAAGTTTAAGTGGGTGCCAAAATCAGGTGCGGCACAGGCAGTATTTGATGCTCTTCAGCCAGCAATACGTTATACAAAAGAAGAGTGTACTGACCTACCGCCAGTATTAACCGAGACCCGAGAAATTCCCCTTACACCTCAACAAGTTAAGTACTACCGCCTACTCAAAGACCGCATGGTTATGCAGGCATCAGGGGAAACCATTACTGCCGTTAATGCGGCGGCGGGTGTATCAAAGTTGCTACAAATTAGTGCTGGTGCGGCGTATACGGATGATCATGAAGTTGTTGAGTTTGACTGTATGCCTAGGCTGAACGTGTTGCTAGAAGTATTGGAAGAAACCAGCCGTAAAGTAATTGTCTTTGCGCCGTTCAGACACAGTATAGAGACCATCCAAACCTTCTTAATAAAGCACGGCATAGCAAGCGAAGTGATTCATGGCGACGTGTCGGTAAATAAACGAACCGATATATTTAAGCGTTTCCAAACCTTGCCTGACCCTCGCATACTGGTAGTGCAACCGCAAGCCGCCTCGCATGGTGTAACCCTAACTGCCGCCGATACTGTGCTGTTTTATGGGCCTGTAATGTCGGTAGAAACGTATTTACAATGCATTGCTCGAGCAGATCGTATTGGTCAGACAGCCACCAACGTAACCGTGATACACTTACAGGGTAGTGAGATAGAAAAGAAGATGTTCAAGCAACTAGAAAAACGTGTTGCAGGGCATGACATTCTATTGAACCTGTACAAAGAGGAAATTAGTTCGTAAGGAAAACCCTATATTGGGTTACAAAGCATCTTTACTGATGTATAATCTTTTACAAAGGAGCATAAAAATGCCAAACGAAGATGAAGCAATACCGCTAGAAACTTTAGCAAGGGTGTACAGAAAAATATACCTAAAAGCACAAGAAGTACAAAAGCAATTAGACAAGCTGGACGAACAGAAAGTTGAACTAAAACTCGCTATGAAAGACCAAATGCGGGAGTTGGGTATTACTTCTGTGAAGACTGCTGGTGGTAACATATCACTCTCTACTAAAACAAGGTACTACACAGACGATTGGGATTCATTCAAAAGTTTTGTGATAGAGAACGATGCAATAGATTTGTTTGAACAGCGCATAGCGCAAAAGAACATGGCTATATTTTTAGAAGAAAATCCCGGAAAGGTTCCGGCGGGGTTATCTTCTTTGTCTGAAAACACCGTAACCGTTACAAAACCAACCAAATAGGAGTAGCAAATGGAGGAATTTAAAGAGGTCAGTTTGGCGCCAGACCAAGCGTTTTATAACGATTTAATTAAAGGTTTTGGCATGATTCTGAGAGCCACTAAAGTTACAAAAGCACAGGCTTTTACCATGTATTTCAATGCGGCAATGAGCATGGTGCCTGATACAGGCATAGACGAAGCGACTCTTGTAAGAATTGTAAAAGAGTCTTTTGAGCATTTTAAATCACAAAAAGAAGTAAAACAGTAACCAACCAAATAGGAGCAGTAACATGGGCGAATTAGCCAACTTTAATGCAACACAAGCACCATCCTTTGCACGCAAAGGTGAATTATCATCACTAGCCAAGAGCCTCGCAGGGGGTGGTATTGGTGGCGGTGGCAAACGTATTTCTATCAAGGGCGGTGTATTCCGTTTGATGGCTGACGGCAAAGAAATTACCTCTATTGATGATCGCCACCTTGACGTTGTTATCGTTAATGCCGCACCAAAAATCAGTCGTACATACTACGCTGGCACATACGAAGAGGGCAATACCTCAGCACCTAATTGCTGGTCTGCTGACGGTGAAACACCTGATGCTAGTATTGATACACCACAAGCATCAAACTGCGCATCATGCCCGATGAATGTTAAAGGCTCAGGTCAAGGCGAATCTAAGGCTTGCCGCTTTTCACAACGGCTTGCAGTAGTGCTAGCTAACGACATCCAAGGCGATGTAATGCAGTTAACCCTAGCCGCTACATCAATCTTTGGTAAAGAAGAGGGCGACAAACGTCCACTACAAGCCTACGCTCGTTACTTAGCGGCACAGAACATCAACCCTGAGACACTTGTAACACGTCTACGTTTTGATACAAAAGCCGCAGTACCCAAGTTGTTTTTCCAACCATTACGTTGGTTAGAGGATGATGAGTACGCAGTAGCCGTAGAGAAAGGCAGTTCAACACTAGCCAAAAATGCAGTAACTATGAGCGTGTCCAAAAAGAATGACGCTCCGCAACTTGAAGGCGCTAAGCCAAAAGCTAAAGCCGCACCAGCCGTGGAAGAAGCCGAGTCGTTTGATGAGCCTGAGAAGCGCAAGCCAGCAGTTAAGGCAACCGCAGTACCAGCCAAGAAGACAAGTAGCTTAGCCGCTACCGTTGATGAGTGGGATGACGAGTAAGTAAAGACTATCGGGGGTGAATGTGCAGACTGATGCACCGGCGTTTACAAATGGCGCTTTTTTCGAGTTGGAGTTCAGTACCAACCATCCCCGCCCACAAATTAACGAGAAAATCATGGCTTATTCAGAAGAAATTAAAAATACAACAAAGAACGCACCCAAGACGCTGGGCAACCAGCTAGGGCGGTGGGCTATCCATTTAGATTTCCCAGTAATAGAAGTAGCAAAATTCACAGGCGCAACAAGACAAACTGTATACAACTGGTTTAGTGGAACCGAAGTAACCAACGCATACAAGATGCGTGTGCAGTCCTTGTTAAACATACTCCAATCTAGCAAGACATCCGAAGAGGCACTAAGACAATGCTTAAAGAACAAATAGAATCCCCGATACACCCGCCAACTTTTAGTGATCTTGAACTGTTACGCTTTTGTGAAGAGCATGTATATGCACAAGGTTTACCAATTAGTTTCCAAAAAGAAATAGTTCGCCGCTTCGCTGACAAAATAGTACAAACACGCAGTTATTAACTCGAAAGGTCTCACATGACGTCGCAGGAATTCCTAGCGACTGTGCTACCGACTTCGGGACTATATTGCACCGTAGAAATTAGTACAGCTAAAAAAGAACACGTATTTGTAAATACGATTGAAGAGTTGTATAGCAACGCTATACAGTTTGACGAGAAAAAGTACAACACATTTTATGCACTAGCTACGTTTGATGGAAAGAAACGCCTTGCTGATAACGCAGTAAAGATCAAGTCGCTGTTCTTAGATATTGATTGTGGAGCAGGCAAAGATTACGCAACCAAGAAAGATGCGGCTAATGCACTAGATACGTTTTTAGTAGGTACAGGTTTAGATTTAGTGGGTAATCCGTGGATTGTTTCAAGCGGTGGTGGCCTACACGTTTATTTTCCGTTTACCGAAGAAGTAGATATTGCCACTTGGAAACCTGTTGCTGAGAACTTAAAGCGTTTGTGCAAGAAAGAAGGCTTTAACATTGACGCTTCGGTAACTGGCGATGCCGCCCGAATCCTGCGTGTACCTGATACACACAACTATAAGCAAGAAAACCCACGCAAGGTTGTTATTAAGGTACAAGGCGATATATTTGATTTTCAAACCCTTGCAGACCACCTTAGAGAAGCGATTGGGGTTGCCGCATACGAAGACCTACCAGCCCTACAACTGCCCGGAAACCGCCCTAAATTAGCCCCAAATGCCAATAGCGTTAAGCTAATGGAAAATAGCGTTACATTCTTTAAAACTATCGGGAGTAAGTGTGGTCAGATTAACTACTACCGTGAACATGCGGCAGAAGACGGCATGGAACCCTTGTGGCGAGGTATCCTCAGCCTAGCTAAATCGTGCGCTGATGGGGTGGAAGAAGGCTTGGCACTATCAGCTATGCACCCCTATGATTTAGACCGCCATAACACCAAATGGAACGCTATCAAAGGCCCATATAAATGTCTCAAACTAGACGAGGCAAACCCCGGTGTCTGTACCAACTGCCCACACTACGGCAAGATCACAACACCTCTCATGCTAGGGCGGGAAATCAAGGTAGACAACGCTCCAAAAGAAGTTGTAGTCGATCGGACACAAGAGAAAGAAATCTCAGCTAATTTGAACGATGAAAACGAGCCAGTTAAGATTACACGCCCAACTCCACCTAAAGGATTTGGCTTTGGCGCTAGTGGTGGTGTGTTTATGGATAGGATGGTGGAGGACGAACAGGGCGGTAAATCAAGAAAACAGGTCATGCTTCTCCCTTACGATTTGTTTGCAGTAGATATTCTCAATAATAAAGGAGATCACATCGTTCACCTAATGGCTTTTAGACCTGATGGTGCGATAGATGTTTTAATCCCTCAGAAATCCATTGTCAGTAAAGAAGAAACCGTCAAAGCGTTAGCCAATCAAAACATCATTGCCGCCTTTGGTGCTGGTAATGACAAGAACTTATTCGACTATGTGCGTGGCTGTGTGGAGTTTATTAGCGCCAATAAGAAGGCTATACCTATACCAAGTAGTTGTGGCTGGCAAGAAGACGAAACCTTTGTATATAACAGCCGTATCTTTGCACCTAACGGCACAGAAATATATGTACCAACCCCAGCATTAGATAACATCAACCAGTATACCAAACCAACTGGCACGCTAGATAACTGGAAGAAAGTTTTTAACATGCTGATTGCTAAGGGTGAGTGGCAAGTTTTGGCTATGTCTTTAGTTGGTCCAGCATCCATCCTGATGGAATTTACAGGGTACAACGGCTGTGTATACCACCTTGGTTCTTCTAAATCAGGTATGGGTAAGTCGTTGGCGCTTGAATTAGCGGCTAGTTTCTTTGGTCATCCTGAGCGGTATCGTGTAACGCAGAGCACGTCTATTGTTGCATCGCAACAGCGTCAGGGTTTACTGAACAGCTTGCCGTTTATTATTGACGAGACCACCAACAAGAGTCGTGATGACTTTGAGTGGTTGCCTGAGTTCTTGCTAGATTTAACGCAAGGTAAGGGCAAAGACCGCATGAAGCAGGGCTCTAACGAAGAGCGGATTAACGACACTACATGGAAACTACTGGTGCTCTTCTCATCCAATACGCACGTCATGGACTTCCTATCAGGCGCACGTAAACACGCATCACAGGCTGAGATGTTCCGTATTTTAGAATTGCAGATGAACAAGAAGCTGAAGTGGACACCCGAAGAAGCAAAAGCATTGTCGCTCCTTAAAAATAATTTTGGTGTAGCAGGTCGTGAGCTAATACGCTGGATAGTCAAAAATAGAGCTGTTGCCAAACAAGTATTGGAAGAAACCAAAACCAAACTAAAGGTAGAGTTTGAATCGAATGAGGACGAGCGCTACTGGACTGCGGGTAATAGCTGCATCATCGCTATTGTGCAACTGCTTGGTAAAAAATATGCCAACATTATCGACATCCCAGTTAAGCCTATCGTAGAAGTTCTGCGCATGATGGTGTACAGCGCCCGTGGGATTATCCATAGTAGTGAGCGTACGGCTGAGGATGTATTGAACGCCTACACCCGTGAGTATTTTGGTAAGTTTGTAATGGTCAAGCTATCTGTTGAAGGTAAATTAATAGCTAGTTTGGGTGGCACAGAAGCAGTAGACGAGTCGCTTACCCGATCTGATATTGCTGGGCGTGTAGAAAGAGGCTTCACACCGGGGCACATTGACTACTACATTGAAGAGCAATTGCTTAAACAGCACTGCGTATCAATGAGTTTCGGCTACAAGGATTTCAAAGAAGCGATTGAGGTTATGCCCAACTACAAAGTTAAATACGTGCGCAAGGACTTGTTATCCAAGACTCGGGGTCCTACCATGCGGGTTAACGTCATGCAGATTACTAGACCGATAACGCCTGACGACAATGAAGAAGATTAAGGTGCATTACCCGTGGCAGAAGCTAGAACTTAAACAGAAGTTTTTTATACCAACATTGCGGTTAGAAGAAACAAAAAGTGAGGGGCTTAGCGCCGCCACTCACTACCGCATTATAGGTAAAGCCGAGTTTGGTACCGTACAAGGTAAGCTCGGTGTTTTGTTTACTCGCGTTCGCTAAGAAGTTCTTTAGATAGCTCGATTCTTTCTTTACGAACTTCATCAAGCTGACGGCGTTTATCAGGACCTGACAAGTTAGGGTCAGATTTAATCTCCCGCTCTTCTTTAGCAAGCTGACCCATTTTTTGTTTAAATTGACCAGCTAAAGGAGCAAGGCTTAACTCATCGGCAAAGCGGTCAGCGTAGGCACCTGCTTCTTTATCACGCCCTTCTTCTTCCAGCTTTTTATATGTCTGACCAGCACGGTTAATAGCTTCTATATCTTTATACGCACGGTTAATGAGACCACTAGCATCTTTAGATTGAAATAAAGAACCGATAACAGGCATTTCACTTGCACGAGCAGTTGGTTTTTCACCGGCAGCGCTACCAAATAACGGATTAGTCATAGAAGCAAGCGCCAAAGGCAAGCCACCTGTATAACCACGCACCATGTATTCAAGCTGAACAGGCGACAAGTATTCGCCCAAGAATGGAATTGAACCCGTGCCTTTACCAATAAACTTGGCAAGTTCGGTTGTATTAGAGTTAAATCGCTCAGAAGGATCAACACCAGCAAGACGATCGCCAACAATGCTGCGACCTGTGTAGAACGAGTAATCAGCAATAATTTCAAGCGGTGCTTTTATAGCTTGTGGTATAGAAGTAGGACCAATCGGTATAGAGTTCTGAATCATTTTACTCAAGGCTTTTACCGCTTCTTTAGCAGTTTTATCGCCGCGCATTACGTTTACAATAGCTTCCGGTAACGCCTTGAACGGAATGCCCAATTCAAATGGAATAGGTACACGAACTGGCTCATCAATACCCGGTACATACACAAACCAATTGTTATAGCGCTCGTCGTCATTAGCGTTTTGGTAAGCCTCGTCCTCGCTCATTAATAGAGCGTAAGCCATAGACATACCGAACATCAGCATGCCACGCTGCCATATTTTTTGTTTAATGCGTAGCTTATCTTGGAAAGTAGCTTTTCCTGTAAACGCGTTGTACAACACGTTCAGACCTTGAATCTGTGCGTTCATGAACGGCACCATTGTAGATAGCAAAAACAAGCTAGACGAGGTACCACGCTGAGTAAATGGCATTGTTTCGTAAGTAGCCAACGCCGCTTCCATTTCAGATAAGCCTTGTTTACGGAAACTGTTAAATGCAACTTCACGAGTAGCAGCATCACCCTGTGCTGCTAAAGCATCTGCTTTAGCTAAATACGATTCCCAACCACCCTTACCGCTAGTAATTTGGAGAAGAATTTTTTGCATGTCTTCTGATGTACCAGTAAACACGTTGCTGCTTACTAAACCTAAACGCTCAATCTCGCTAGTGCCAACCTCACCACGACGCATTCTGCCAATAGATTTACCCATTGCTTTAAGGGAAGTTAAAACAGGAATAGTGTTAACGCCGCTAGCCATAGTAGCTGTGAACGGATCACGAATAATCTGACGTGCAGCATAGACTGGACTTCTAGTTACCCATGACCGTAGAGTACGAGCAAAAAAGCCCATGCTCTTGACCAGCGATGGAACGCTCGTGTTAACGCCAGCTAAACCTTGAACCAAATACTCAGAAGGAATACCAGTAGATTCGGTGTTAACAATAACATGGCGGAAGCCGTCATCTTTATCATTAATTGGCTGCACGCTAAAACGAATTACTTTATCACTAGCTGGGCCTTTACCCGGACGTATTTTTATTCCTGATTCGCCTCTAGCATCTACCAAACCTAATTCAGCTAAAGTAAACGCGACGTTACGAGAGGCTAGATTGTGCAACGCCATATCAATCAACAGATTAGTGTTCTGCAACGCACCGGTGTAGATGTCAACAATGCGCTCGTCACCACCAACTAATTCTTTTAAGTAAGGCTGATCTTTTAAGTTACCAATACGCACACGATCAGCGCCACCTAAATCAAGCATTACGTTACCGTTTTCTTCTGTACGGTAGAATGGCACGTAGTCATCATTCTTAACTAGGTCAATAGCTTTGTTTTTAGGGAGAGCGCCGGTTTGAACCAAAAAGTTCATTAGGTCACGGTTGTATTGGTCATATACCTTATCGGCTTCAGCAAAACCTCTACGTAGGGTTTCATTACCAGCAACAAGAGCATCAACTTCCTTGAGCATCTTAGACATCTCTTGCGGGTTTTTAAAGTTTAATTTCTCTACGCCTACATTCTTAGCACGTTTACTAATACGATACAGGCTATATGCGTTACGAATACCTTCTGCATTACCCCAACCAATCTTGCCTAAAATTTCAGCAAGTTTTTTTATGTTAGCGCCGGATTTAGACTCTACCACGAGCCCCTTACCGCCTTTTTCTTGGCGAACTACGGGAACACCGATAGTTAATGCATTGCCAGAAACAGTAAAACGCTGATTGTGTTGAGATATATAGTACTTAGCTTGATTAGCCAACAACGAGTTTTTCATGCCTTTAATTTCAAGCACTTTTTCAAAACTAGCTGAACCGGCTACCAACTTCTGTTTAAGGTACAAACCAATATTTGGTGGGAACAAGCGGTCTTTTAACGGGGCTTGTTTAGCCATCATCATGTCGGCACCACGGGCAATTATTGCACCGCCCGGACCATAAGTAGCTTTACCACCTTTTAATTGATACTCGCCATCACGCCCTTTATATATACCGGGGGCAATCTTTTCAGAATTGCGAGCATCCCGAAGCAACTTGTAAACGTCAGTTGTGTTGATGTCTAGGTCAATACCCATCTTACGCAAGGCAGCACGGAACGCACCAACCAAGGCTTTAATAAACTCATTGGCTTTCTGAATAAAGTTTTTATCAGGTCTAGCTTCAGCAGTATGTGCAATAACCTCACGTAGGGCTTTAGCTTGGGCAAACTCTTCAGACTTGCCAGCTTGTTTAGCAGCCGTGTAAGCGGCAAGAGCTTCTTCTCCAACACCTAATTTATCAGCTAGCTTAGCTACGCTACCGTTCTGAGCAATAACTTTCCTAGCCAGCGCATCCATACCGGCCTGCCCAAGAACGCCTTCAACACCCAAGTGACCTGTAATTTCGTGCGCTAGTGTGCGCTCTACGTCTTTAATATCAGCGTGGTTATTAGCCACAATAAAGACTGTGCCGTCAGGCATTACACCGCCACGAACACCATCAATCTCTGTATCTGTATAGCCGCCGTTTGCAATAGCGCCACGTAATGTAGGCGTTAGCTTTTCAAGAACAATAACCTTGAGCCCTTTTGGTAGCTTAAGTTTGTCAACAACACGCTGTACAACGGATGAAGACACGCCTTCTCCAGTAATCGGCTTTTCAATACGTGGGTCCCAATCACCACGCATGCCTTCTTCCAAGCCTTTGAAATCGTCCATGCTGATCTTGGCATCTTCAATTTCATTAGTCCAAAAATCAAGACGCTGTTTTTCCGCTCTGCGGATAAATTTTGTAAACTCAGCTTCAGTAATACCAACAGCTTTATACCCTGCCTCTACAACAGCGTTTTCATCAAGCGCTTTCTTAAACTCTTTGGCAAGAATTTTTTCTTTTTCACGACCCTTAGCATTTTTAATACGCTCTGCTTGGTTTTTACCAGCAGTAGTTTTAGCAAACTTTTCTTCTTCGCTAAGCGGTTTTTGTAGTTTGTTTTCGTTTACCGCAACTCGTTGTTTGTACTCTGTAGCTTTTTCTTCTATATAACTTGCAGCGTTTCTGCCCAACGCTTCAGCGTTTGCAAGTATTTCTTTTTCAGCGTCAGTTAACTCGTCGCCGTGTTTATCTAAAAACTTTTTGTCCGCTTCTTTAAGTTTTGCTCCAGTAGCTTTTGTTTCAATTAAGTCTTGCTTTTTACGAAGCCTATTTACTTCATTATCTCGTTTGCTTTCAAACGTAGATTTTTTATACAACCTATCAGCCGCTTCACGTTTAATCTGACCGCGGTTTCTAAGAACCTCAAAATCAGCGTTAGTAATAACATCAAGTTCTGCCTGTAGTGACTGCCTTGCAATACGAATTTTGTCGTTAGCTGCGTTAATAGTTCTCTTTTGAGCAGTTGTAGCGTCTTTAGGCGCTTTTTTAATTTCTTTTGCGTTAGCTGCATCAAGTTCTTTTTGAACTTCCTCTTGCCTTTTATTACGCTGTTTAGTAGTAATAACATTTTTACGGCGTTCAATAGCACGGCGGCTTTCTTCTGTCTGCTCAGCTTGAAGCGCTTTACGTTCTTCTTCAGCTTCAATAGAACCTTTTGGACCAACTTCTTTTTTAGCTCGGCGTACAATTCCCATACGAGCAGCATCCTCTTCAGACGCTCTACGGATAGTAGCAATGTCTTTAAGAATCGCTTTGCCTTCGGGGGATTCTGATTCTACTTTAGATAGCTGAATAAACAAATCGCCAAGTTCACCCGGTTTAGTGCCAAGGCTTTCATTTTCTGCATATTTACGCGTTTTAATAACTTCGTTAGCATACGCTTCTTTAGCTTTTTGTACAGCAGCAGCCCGTTCATTTTCGGACTTACCAATCTGTTTATCAGCGGCGTCAATGGCTTTAAACAATTTACGCATTACTGTAACTTTTTTACTTATGTTAATAAACGACAGGTTACTTAACACAGTTTGCGTTACAACCGCTTGAACTTTTTTACCGGGTAAACCAAGACCTACTTTTTGACGACCTTCTTGTTCGCTACGCTTAAGTATTTTGGATGTGCGCTCTCTATCACCGCCTACTTCTTCTGCACGAGCAGCACCAGCTTCAGCTTGTTTTTTAGCGTAATACTCACCACGAGCTTTTTGGTAAGTAATAGAAGCATCTAAATAATCTGCATTGTTTGCTTTAAGTTGATCAAAAAACTGTTTAAAGTCAGCATCTAGTTTTTGTTTGGCGGCGCTTTCGGCGGTAGCAATGGTTTCTTTTACTTGTTCAATTGCTTTATTAACGTCTGCAGTAGTATCTGCGCGCAGCTCATCGGCTTGTTTACGTAGCTTATCGGCTTTACGTCGCAGGCTCTTATTAATAAGAGTTTCACCCCTAGGTAATGGACCAACACTTAAAGAAGACGTAATCTCAGTATTAGCTTCTAGTTCAGCAGCAGCGGCTTCTTTTTCTTTTTTAGTGGCTTCAATTACTTTATTAAAAAACGACGTTTTTTCTTCTTTGCCGCCAGCAATATCCCGCATAAAATCAAGAGCGGTTTGTTTTTGTTTGTTAAAGTCATCAAGAATAGCTTTGGATTTGCGTACTTCTACAGGGGTAAAAATACGTAGGGCTTCGCCCAAACCACGCAAAATACCACGGGTAGATTCTAAAAAGTCATTGGCAATATTGCGTAGCTTGGACAGTTCTTTTGGCTCGCCATCAATCTCGGGCATGCTTTCAGCGGTAATCTCTGGGGCTTCAACAAGTGGAGCACGCTCAGAACCAAACGACTGTTTAAGTTTATCAAGAGTATCCCTAATGTCGATACGCTCTTGTTCACGCATACCGGTGCGAATCTCGCCTTTACCTTCTTTTTCGCCACGCACAAACTCGGCTTTAGCAGCGTCGTATTCTTTATTGGCTTCTTTAATAGAAGTGGTTAAACGGTCGATCTGTTTTTTGTAAGTAGAAATAACGCTTCTATCGCTGGCAGTATTGATCTTGTCTTCAAGATCGTTCTTTTTATCAATCAGCGTATCTAGGTTATTGCGAATCTGTTCAATTTGCTTGTTGGCTTCGCCGTAGTTTGTAACAATATCTTCGTCTGTTAAACCAGACTTACCAATAGCTTCAACGTATTGTTCGTAGGCAGTCTTGTCACCAAAGTTAAAGCCGGCATCTTTAAAGGCTTTAGATATAGCGGTTTCTTCTGCAGTCTCAGGGGCCCGTTGCAGTTCAGCACGCCAACCAGTAGCTCTAGCAGCTTTACTTAACAACAACTGCTCAACAACAGTGGCAAATTCTTCTTGCTCTTGGCGAGTCATGTCCTCTTCTTTACGGCTACGACGACCAATATTAATATCAGAAATAGCCGCCATAATAAGCGTATCTACATCGTTGCGAATACCACGTAAGATTAACGGACGAGACTGACCTTCAAGAGTAGTTTCGGTAGCAGCAGCGCCACCCATAAACTCGCCTTTGCGAAGCTGGTCAATGGCATCTTGAATTTCAGTAAGAGCTGTGCCTTCTTTAGCAGCACCAACAACACGTTCACCTTTAGCTCCACCTTCTGGTAAGCGTGAGGTTTTCTTAACTTTAGCTAGCTTAGCGTTTGCATTAGCAATACGGGTTTGTAAGCGCTTAATTTCGCTAGGAGCAGTTGCTTCTTTAAGTTGGCCCTCAAGAGTCTCAATATCAGACTCAATGCGCAAGTATTTAGGTACTTTGCCTTTTGCCCGTAACGGAAGTGTAGCGTCAAGAATTTCGTTCTCAAGACGCGCTTTACGTTTCTCGAGTCTATCTAAAAAGTCTTTTTGCGCTGGATTTTTTAAAGCGCTATGGGATTTCTTAGCAATATTTAATTTTGCAATTCTGTCTTTTGCCCAATATACATCTTTTTCAGAAGACTCTTTGTTATCAACAATGGCTTGTTGCGCTTTTATGTTTGCGTCAATTTCTGCAAGCGCTTTCTTTTTAATACCAGCTAAATCAAACCCTTCTGATACACTTACTTTTTCATTATCAATGCGCTTCTTTTCTGCTTCAGCAGTAGTAATTGATTTTTGCGCAGCTTTTTTATCGACTTCAGATGCTGTTTTACGAGCAATGGTTGCTTTTGCTTTTTTAATTGTGCGGTTTAAACGGGCTTTTTCAGCTTTTTTATCTGCTTCGTTTTGTTCGTCGTAACCAAGCAATCTGTTAATTTCAGCTAGTTCAGCCCTAACTTTTGCTATATGCGTTGGTGTGTATTCGCCAACTGGCAAGTCAGGTTTAAATAGCTTTTGCGCTGCAGGAATTTCAGCTTGACGATAACGTAACTCTCTACGGCTTTCTACTTTAGATTTGGGTAGCGTGCCCGGCTCAACAGCAGCATTTTCACTTAACTTTTCAAACAACTGTTCTAAATAAGGGGTGCGTGGATCAGCAGGCAAATCCATCTTATTCTGCTCTGCAGTGGCGCGATCTCTTTCAATCTCGTCAAGTTTATCTGCAACTTCTTTGCGTAGAATTGCTGCTTCTTGTGGGTCGCTAAACGACCACTTGCCGTTTTTACCAGCGCTTGTTGTTAAGCCAAGGAGTTTTGCAGAAGTGTTATATAGATTACCTTTGTCAATTTCTTCAGCCACTTTCTGGACTGTATCCATTTCACCAAAAGCTCTTTGCCGTTCGCTTGCTGCAGCCCCTAAACCAGCAAGGCGGTTGTTGGTCATTTCATTAGCTCTGAGTTCGTACTCAGCCATATCAATTGGCTCGCTAATTTCTTCTTCGCTAAGTATTTCAAACTTGCCAGTCTTTTTGTTGTACTTAACTGGGCCTTGCAGGCGCTCTTCTTGTTTCTGCGCTAGTGCTTGGCTGGCTGCGGTTTCTTCTTTGCGCTGAGATACTTGTGTGTTTAACTCGTCTATTTTAGTCTGCGCATCTTTAATAGACTGAATAAGTTCTTTACGTTTATCTGAAGTTAAGTTAGCGTCTTCACTAGCTACTGCTAGTTGGTTTTGCGCTTTCTTTAAGGCGCTGTTGGCACTCTTTAACTGTGCTTCAGGAGTACGTACGTTTATACCAGCACGTTGTGCAATCTCGGATAGCTGTTGCAGTTCAGCGCTTTTCTTATCAAGTAAGTCCCCAAAAGTTTCAGCTTGTTGGATGTTGCTATTTTTCATAGCGTCTTGCAGTTTTGTTTGCAAGTAGTCTACTGTGCTAGCTAAGCCTTGATGTTCTTTAATAAAGCCTTGCGAATCTTCTTTAACCTTTTGAGCCTGCTCGTTTTTAGCAGATTCCTGTTCTTCTTGAGCTTTTCTTTCAGCAATAGCTTGGTCAATACTAAACGCCTGCGTTTCTTCGGCTGGAGCGCCAGCAGTTTTTAACTCGCCAACAAGACCTTTGAGCTGGGCTTGAAGGTCTTTAATTTCTTTCTTGCCTTCATCAACCGCTTCTTTATCTAGGCGGGGGTCTTTAAGAACAGACTGGATCTGAGTAATGCGCCCTTGTATGTCGTTGCGTTGGGTTTCAAGTTCTGCACGGTATTCTGGAGTTTGTTTGCGTGCTTCTTCTGCAGCGGATGTTGCTTCATCGCGTTTTGTTTGTTCTTTTAAAAGAACATCTTTAGCTTCACCACGTTTACCAGCAACACCAAACGGAGAGGCAATACCACCTAATACAGCGCCACCAACAAAACTTTCAAGGTACTCTTTACGGGCTTGTTCGTCAGCAATGTTTAAGCCAGCTTGTAAACGTTCAAAAAACTGTTGCCCTGCTTCTGTAGCGCCTTCAATACCAGCAATCTTTGCGCCACCAGCAATGTAATGCCCAGCAGTTTTTACTGTGCCTGCTTCAATAATTTTTTTAGCCGCTTGTTCTGAAAGCTCAACACCAGCAGACTTAAATATTTTTTGTACGCCCGGCAAATACCTAAAACCAACTACGTCTAACGCAGCTTGCGGGATAGCGGCTGCAACTGCTTTGCCTAGGCTAGCTTCTTGTAATGATTGCCCTTCTTGTAGATCACGAGATAGGTTTGATCCTGTGAATTGTAGACCAGACGCTAAACCGGCAAGACCTGCACCTGCCGCAATTGGAGCGCCACCTAAAGCAGCCGCACCACCAACTGCAATAGGAGCCGCCATATACGGTAACGAACCACCCAGTAACTCACGGGCTTTTAAAAATGGCGCTTCAGACCAACTTTCTTTAGTTGGTTTGTAAATACGCGCGGCTTCGGCTTGACGTTCTTTTTGGTACTTTTCGGCTTCGCCTATGTCCATTAAACCAGTTTTACCGGCTACAGCAGCAAGGTCGCCTTTTAATGTTTGGTAGCTTGCTTTAGCGGCGCCAGTTAACCCAGTATCGGGTTTTTCAGCTGGCTGGTATAAGTCTTTGTATTTTTCTTGAGCGTGCGCCAATGCCTCGCGTTGTGATACCCCTTCGGGCACATCCATGTAGGAACCATCGGGTAAACGCAAATATGGCATAAGTTTTACTTTTTAAACTAGTAGGCGGGTCTAGTATGGTCTTGTTTGTGCGCCCTGTCCCGGAATTGTAGCAGAAAGCAGCGAACCATTTACATATCTGTAGTAGTCTTGCTCGCTATTAATACCCATACTTTGCAATTCTTTATAGTACTTTCTGTTATCTTTTGGCATGTCATTCCATTGCTTAGCCGCATCAGTCAACGACATCTGGTTTGTTTTGCCTGTTTTGCCGTATAAAGCTTCAAGTTGCGGATTACCTGCAATACCTTTTAAAGTACGTAATGCTTCTGGTTCTTGATTAAGCGTAGCAGCTCTAAGTGAAAGGTCTTGTTTTCTATATGCGGCTTCGTCGTGTAATCTCTTAAACATAAGAGCGGATTCCATATCACCTCTAGAAGCAGCTTCTTGAGCTTTAGCAAGGTTAAAATCCATTTCATTAGCGCTTTGTTCAACAGCACGTTGTTCTTTACGAGACGCTGCCGCTGTTTTAGCAACTGCAGAAGCCCCTTGACCCGCTGCCATAGCCATATTAGGGTTGCTAAACAAAGCGCTAGCTATGTTTAAAAGAGCTTCGCCACCACCTTGGCTTTTTAATTGGGCAAGACCTTCACGTTGTTTAGCGCCCATACCTTCTAGTTTGGATAAGAAACCGTCTCTGTTTTTCTTAACCATATCCATGTAGCTAGCAAACTCATCAGTACCGCCAATACCAGCTTTAGTTTTGTCAGGACCGGGAGCATTTAACGCTGTTCCAACAGCTTTTCTAGCAGGCATTGTTACATCAGGAGCAGCTGCCGCTCCTGTGCCGGGCAACGCAGGAGAACCTTCTGGAAAAACGCCTTTATTTGTAGCAAGCGCAGTCAGTTGGTCTGGCGTCATGGCAGCGGTTTTAGCGGTTGTTGCAACGTCATCTTTTCTTGCAGCGCGTGTACGTTGACTTGGCGTAAATATAAAATCTTTAATCCCAGCATTACGTTTTTCTTCTTCTGCTTGATTTTCAGCAATAATACGGCGTAGCTTTTGAGACTCACTTTCTTCTTTAGAAGGAACGTAATTTGGATCTGTCGGCATAGAAACGTATTGCAACGGATTAACTAGACTAGAATATTCACCATTAAAACGTGGTACTTCTCCGCCCTCATCAAACGCAACAATACCACCGCTAGCCATGTCCATAGAGTCCATGTTAGGAGCAGGCAAATCAGCAATACCACCATCGGAATACATTAACCCACCTTGTGCAGCCATCATAGGCTGTTGGGGCATACCTTGTGGCATCTGTGGTTGGTCGCCCATCAACAACTTTTCTTTAACGCTAGGTTGTTGAGCTTGCGCCATAGCCTGTTGACCACTCATAGCAGTACGCAACTGTTTACGACCCATAGCTTCAGTCATTGCAACGTATTGTGGAACGTCAAGACTCTTACCTTGGAGTACTTCAGCCAACTGCCCATCGCTCATTTTGCGGGCTAGTGCCATAACCTGAGCCATATTGCCTGATGAAATGCCTTTAGGAGCCGTAGCTGGTTGTGCAATAGCGGCTAATCCTGCTTGAGGAGCGGTTGCCATGCCTTTCGGTGCTGCCATACCCATAGATGGTGTCATATTTATTCCTTAACCAAACGCTTTGTACGCGCCCAAGGCGCCAAGGCCATAGCCTAAAAGTTGCTGACCTGTACTAGGTTGCGCTTGATACATTTGTGTTGTTGAAGACTGTAATGGTAAACCCCTAAGCATAGAGTTCATAATACCAAGCTGCATGTATGGATACTGTTGTGCAGTAGCGTAATCTTGAATAGACTGATTAATCTTCTGTTGTTCTTGCGCTTGCTGTTGAGCGCCCGCTTGAGATTGCGTATTTAAAATATTTGTCTGCGCACCAAGTTGTTGTGTACCTAATTGACCTAAATTAGCACCTGCAGCATTAGCTTGCCCCAAACCTTGTAATGCTGCGCCGTAACCTTGCATATTTAAGTTAGCACCAAACTGTTGTTGCTGTTGTGCATTTTGGAATGCGTTTTGTGAACCTGTAGCTTCAATACCTTGTAGCTGACTATTTAAACTACGTTGAGCTTCAGAATTTACAATAGCTTGACGGCTACCGCCAAAAGCACCTGAACCAACAGCTTGCTGGTTACGCATACCTTGCCCAATCCCATAGTCACGTAGTGCTTGACTCTTTTGATAGTCAACTACGTTTTGCATATATGGCGACATATAGCCTTGCATAGAACGTGGGTCTTGCGCTTGTTGTGCGTATTGTTGCCCTGCACCAGCTGCTTGTCCTGCAATACCTAAAGAACCTAAACCTGAAATACCTGACAAACTACTACCTGCAGCATACTGGTCAGGAGTTGTTAAATTAGCAGCGCCAGCTTGAGATTGTTGTTGTAACGGAGAAAACCCTGCTACATAATCGTTAGGATTTGAACTATATGGTTGGTATGGCCTAAACGACGTCATGTCGTCGTTATAAATTTGCGACTGTGTAGACGCAAGCATGTTTTCCACATACGGACGTGCGTATTCTGGGACGTTGGTATTAACAGTAGTGCTTTGTGTAGGTTGAGAGCTACCACCACCAGAAGAACCTCCGTAGAACATAAACTGATCTACAAACCACCACTTCAACATTTTTAATATATTCATATTTTTGCCTCTACAATTCTGTAGCGTTCTTTAAACCCGTATCTAGTCCACAACCGTGCAATAGATTCTCTTGCGGCACCCTGTATTTTAGTGGCGCCTTGTGCTTTAAGTAAAGCTGTAAACTGCGCATAAGTGTCTTGATTACTAATTAATTTACCGCCAATAGCTACTACAAACGCAACTCTGTCGTTAGGCATATTATTAAAATTAATTGCCGCCGCACCGTGAATTGTATTTTCTTCATCTACTGCAACTACCAAAAGCCATTGCCCGTTAGCTAGCATTACTTTAGCTTGTTCAGCGGTGTAATCATCTTCACCCCATTTTAACGCTTCAGCTAAAAACTCTTTAACCAAAGGCCATGCTTGGTGAAATGCTGCAGTAAAGACGGGTTGAATAGTTAAATTCAATTAACCAGTCCATCCAGACCAAGATGGGCCGTTATCTGTTGCTGGTGCTGGGTGTTCTGCATCCCATTTAGCTTGCGCTTCTGCTGCCTGTTGCTGTTGTAGCCTTACACTGGGTACTACGTTATTTAAATTCTGATTAATTGCTGCCATATTTGGTCTGTAATTAGAACCAACGTAAGGGGCTAATGGTGCTAGTTGTTGCAACCCGCTTTGATAAGGAGCGCTTTGCTGTTGCATGCCAAACATACTTTGTAAACTAGGTAAGCCAAGACTTGTGGTTTGCGGGGTCTGCCCACTATGCTGAGCCATAATGTTTTGCAAAAACGGTGTAGCTGTTTGAGGGGTGTATTGGGATGCGTATCTATTAGCCATTGCTTCAGGAGAAGCGGACGCAGGAGCAGTATATGCCACACCGGGTTTACCAGAACCATATTGTGGACTTACTGAACCGCCTCCACCACCTCCGCCCCCACCAAGCATTCCACCCATTAGACTGGTACTCCACTTTTAAAGTTAACAGACGGCGCTTGTTTCTTTTTACCTGTACGAGCAGTACGAACTTTATCCATCATGGCATAAAGGCGCTTTGCGCCTGCATCAGTAGACCCATTACCAAGATGAGAAACAACATCAGCAGGTACCACAAACTCGCCATCTGCCAAGCGCGCAGGTTGCTTACGACCAATTTGAGCTGGGATATTATCTGACATGCCATCGCCGGGACCTTTTAATAAACGACCACCATCTGAGTAACCACCTAAGTCTGCAAGACCACCCCGAGCACCAGCAACGGCATTAGCAGGTAAGTCGCCCAAAGTCATACCTGAACGTAATGGAGATGTGCCAGTCATATTAGCGCCATAACGAGCGTTATTAAGCATAGCCAACCCAGCTTGGTCTGCACTCATAGCAGCCATAGTTCTATCAGCAGTTAAATTAGCACGTTGTTTTTTCTTAGCGGGATCACCACCACCAGATAGCGCCATTAAACCACCATCAGCAGCGTAACGTGTGTATTGAGCTTGATAGTATGGTTTAGGTTGAGGTGGGGTATACCCTTGAAAATTAGGAGAAAGAGTTACTGCGCTGCCAGCAGGATCTTCTGTAGTGTTGTTGACCCCCGCAACTGTATTCATGCCAATATCAGCTCCAATACCCGGAAGAACTTGAGTCATAGCCTTACCCGGCGTACTCATAGTACTGTAATAACTTGGGGGAACTGCTTTATTATCTTCAACAGATGGTGTTGGAACGGAAGGGTTGTTAACTAGTTTTTGTAAAAAATTTTGTTGTGGGGGCGGTGCTTTATACGCATCACCAAATTCATTTAATTTATAACCTTCTGGAACAGTGTTTGTTGAACCTTGTCCAGAATAAGGAAGGTTAGCTACTTGGTCTGCTGGAATAGATGCACTAGGAACTTGCGGCATTCCGGGTCCAGCCACTTGTTTAATAGTGTCTGTAGCTTGCGCACCTTGGTTTACAGAATCGACTACTTGGCCTGTTTGTGCAGTTGTTTTAGCCGCTTCACCAGCAACATCTCCAGCACCGCCATAAGCACCCATACCACCCGATATAGCGCCACCAAGACCACCATAAAGAGCGCCTTGACCTACGTCTTTACCTTGCGCTGCAGCACCAATAGCGCCAACACCCGCACCAGCTCCAGCACCAGCCATTGCACCACCAACAGTAGCAGCAGTGCCCACAGCCATGCCTTCAGCGGCAAGAGCAGCACTAAGAGCAGGGGCAGCAGCACCAGCCGTAAAGTAAGTAGCCGCAGCCATAGCTACGATAGGAAGAATTTGTTCTAAGAACCCTGCTTCTGGCAACCCTGTTTCTGGGTTAATTGTTAAGCTACCGCCATGCGCTTTAGCAAGCGCCTGTAACCCCTGTACCTCTTTTGGGGTCATATGGACAAGCATCTGGTCTTTACCACGTCCTTTTTGTTGAACGTGTTTAGCTAGGGTGTGTAAGCTCATAAGCGTACCTTGAGGTTATTTGGTGTCAAGTTTAACATTAATATAGCGCCGATACAAAGGACATTGTGGCTACTACCGATTGGGTTGACGGCTTTGTAGGGCTTGCGCTGGCAGGATAGTATGGAATGGTTACGTTAGTTCCATCTGTGGTAGACCAGTAAATCTGGATATAATCCCCAGCAGCCATAGAAACAAAGTAATTCCAGCCCTTAATATCGTGAAAAGGATCTCCGGGATTTTTTCTTGCTGGCATACCAACTTTGCCTGTAGAACCTGTAATATCAGCTAAAGTGGCTGTTGCAGCAGTGTATTGTTTAAGCCAAATATATACATCTTGTGGGGCATTAGAAAGGTTTTGTAACTGTACACTAAACTGTATGTTGTAAAGACCGGGGTAATCAGGGGTAATTCTAGAACTACTTACGATAGAAAACCCGTTGGTAAAATCGGTAGTATTAAAAGTTAAAGCTGTAGCAGTATTAGATGCAGCAGACTGGGTTACGCCGCTAGAAAACGCACCATATGGGAAAGTAACCGAGCCACCGCCAGAACCGTTTAAAAGACTTGCACCAAAGTTATCAATCTGGTTAAAGTACAAACGAAGCACGTTTGAATACTGGTCAAAGTATCCAGCGTTATACCCAGCTAATGGAGCATTAGGTAAGTTTGGCGCTTTTGAAGGGCGGATTGGTGCAGATCTATTAAGTGCCATTATCTGCGTCCGTCTGGTCTTATATCAATCCGTGGATAACCCATCTGCCAAGCAACCCCTAGTTCATTAGACTCAATTCTAAACGCCATTTGTCTGCCTCTAATACGGGTGTAAACTTGCCCAGTAAATTGTTGAACAGCATAAGTACGTTGATTAGCGTAACTTTGAGCACTTACTACCGCTTGTGGGTCAGGGTTTCCATAAGACGTTCCTGAGTTAACTCTTGGTATTACGGTCATATTAACTTGTGGTATACCCGATGTAGAGCCGTTAAACGTTAAGTCAGGCAGTATGCGCCACACAAACCCAAAGTTATGCCCCTCTCCAATATCAAAATCAGATGACTGAATATAAGACACAATCGGCACCGCAGTTAGTCCTGATACATCGTCAGTGCCGTTCTCGTGGTAAAGGATTCTAAAGTTGTCGGTATCGGCACCCATTGGGTATTGGCGTAGTCCAGAATCTAACCAAGCAGTGCGGCTCATAGTTCCATAAGACCATACATCATCTAAATAATCGTAAATAACATAGCGGTCAACAATATCACTATTAGCAGAGCAATAGAACCACCAAATCTCGTTGTAGCCTTCAATAGACCCAGCAAATACTTGGAAGTTCTGGTTTTGATTAATGTCTTGGTAAACGTATTGACGCAACGAACAAGACAATGTTTCTACACGACCCGTGTATCTATAAAACTTATCAGTACCCATCCAATAGGTTACGTTATTAACTGTAATAGAAGCGTTGGGACCCATAATAGATATGTTGTCTTGTAATAACTGGAAGCCCCAAACATAAGGAGGCCCTAAATATTGCATAGAATAAACAGCCGAATCTGACCAAACAATTATCTCTTGACGAGTTGAACGAGCACAAACAATATAGGAACCAATATTAAGGCGATATTCGCCAGACTGGTTTGTTACTGCGGGTACCCATTCATAAGGGTTTTCTTGGTCGGACCAACGTACTAATAGCGGGTCAAATGGAGTATCAGCATCTGTAGGGTCATAAGGATTAGCGCCCATTGCAATAACAAAGCGTTGAATTGCCGACCCAATAATTTGGTTAGTTGTGTTAGGTACAAACTGACCTTGATACCCTAAAGATGTAGAAAGCGTATTTAACAGAACTGCTCTTACACTGACGCCAGTTGTTGCTGACCAGTAATAGATACCACCACCACGAGGGGCAATAATTAAATCTTGACCAAAATTATCGTTAGTCCATAAACGCAACTGGGAACCAATACCCACATCTGCTGCAGACCCCCAAGGACGAATACCGTATTCTGGATAAGCAGTAACAGTAGTCCCACCACCTACAGAACCATACAAAGCAGTTACAGAAGCTGTGCCCGTACCAGAACCCGGACCTGTAGCAACAAAAGATACGCCGACTGTATTTGACGCCGCCCCAATAGCTGTAAAGCTTGTAGTTCCTACAGAAGTAATAATGTATGTAAGCCCTGTACTAAAAGACCCTGCATTGGCATCAGGTAGCGTAATCGTGTAGCTATTAGCGTCTACGTAAGTAATTTCAAAAGTTTTATTTAGCACTGTAGCAGGCACAGCGGCATCAATCCCAACACCATATACTCCATAACTGCCTGTACCAAACCCAACTGTGCCAGAAAAACCATATACAGAAGGTGTTGCTATTAAATCTGTTGCTCCAGAAAAAGCTACCCAAACAATAGAAGC
>Ga0114967_10000526_pt1 | contig 32839 bp, 27 predicted proteins | sample M_130628_MF_Meta_FD_92639 | JGI IMG/M metagenome (GOLD analysis project Ga0114967, IMG submission 92639) | Freshwater microbial communities from Lake Montjoie, Canada to study carbon cycling - M_130628_MF_MetaG | ecosystem: Environmental > Aquatic > Freshwater > Lake | place: Lake Montjoie...
GGCCAGGATCTTCTTCCCCTCCTCCACCTCGGTGCCCTCGAGCCGCACCACCAAGGGCACGGTGAAGCCGACGGTTTTCGAGGCCTCGACGATGGCGGTCGCGATCGTCGTGCACCGCATGATACCGCCGAAGATGTTGACGAGGATCGCCTTCACGTGGGGATCGGAAAGGATGATGCGGAAGGCCTCGGTCACCTGCTTGACGTCGGCGCCGCCGCCCACATCAAGAAAGTTAGCCGGCTCGCCGCCGTGGTATTTGACGAGGTCCATCGTGCTCATGGCGAGTCCGGCACCGTTGACGAGGCAGCCGATCGTGCCATTGAGCTTCACGTAGGAGAGCCCAGCGGCGGATGCCCGCGTCTCGGCCGGTTCTTCTTCTGCCTCATCGCGAAGCGCCGCGAGATCCTTGTGGCGGAAGAGTGAGTTGTCGTCGAACGTCATCTTGGCATCGAGGGCCACGAGCGCGCCGTCCTTCGCGAGCACGAGCGGATTGATCTCCAAGAGCGATGCGTCGAGCGACACGAACGCCGCGCAGAGCTTGCGGAAGAAGGCCTCGGCATGCCGCCAGCTGGCCGTCGGCAGGCCGAGCTTCGCGGCCAACAGCCGGGCCTGGTAGCTCGCGAGGCCTCGATCGGGGTCGAAGGGCTCGCTCAAGATCAGTTCGGGCGTGTTGTGGGCGACCTCTTCGATATCCATGCCGCCGGCTGTGCTGGCGATGAGTACCGGCGAGCCGACACGGCGGTCGACGAGCACCGCGCAGTAGAGCTCGCGGTCGATCGCGCAGCCGCTCTCCACAAATACCTGCCGCACGACCTGCCCCTCGGGGCCGGTCTGGATCGTGACCAGTGTGTTGCCGAGCAGGCCCTTGGCGATCCGTGCGGCATCGTCGGCGGTCTTGGCCAGTTCCACACCGCGTTGGGTGGAACCTTTTACTTGTCCCTTGCCGCGGCCGCCGGCATGGATCTGGGCCTTCACGGCACACACCGGAGTGCCGAGCGCGGTGAAGGCGGCAGCGGCCTCTTCGGGGGTGCGGGCGACCCGGCCGGCCAGCACCGGCACGCCGGCTGCTCGCAGCAGATCCTTGGCCTGATATTCGTGGATTTTCATGGTGTGGTTCCTGCCTGAAAGGCCGCGGAAGACGCGGAGAACAGCCATCGGCCCGGAACAAGACAACGGAAAGGGCGTTCTGGCGGCCACCACTATGGCACGAACCGCCCCGGCTTCCAAGCGGTCGCCGATGGCCGGCCCGCGAACCGGCTTCTCGGTGGCCTCTATACTGTGCGGCTCCGCAGGCCGGCTTCCGTGTTCCGGGAACGGTCGACTGGCAGCACCATGAGCCCAGCCATGAACGGCGTACAACTTGCGATGATCGCCCTGCCGGTGGGCCTGTTTGTCGCGATGCTCCTGGCAGCCGCGATCGGCCAGCGACTCGCCGCTCGGCGGTTGCAACGCAGCGACGATGCCTCGGCGGTGGGCACCAGTGCCGTCGATGCCGCGGTGCTTGGTCTGCTTGGTCTGCTCGTGGCCTTCTGGTTCAGTTCAGCTGGCACGCGTCTCGACATGCGGCGGAGCCTCATCGTCGAGGAGGCCAACGCCATCGGCACGGCGTGGCTGCGGCTCGATCTGCTGCCGGCGGATGCCCAGCCAGCAGTGCGGGAGGAATTTCACACCTATCTCGAAGTGCGGCTCGTGCAGGCGCCGGGCGCGAGCCGGTCCGACTCAGACGCCACCCTTGCCGACCGGCTTGCTAAGGTCCAAGACTCGATCTGGCGGCAGGCGATCGCAGCGGCCCCCCGCTGCGAGAGTGACCAGGCCGCGGTTCTCCTTCTTGACTCGCTCAACGCCATGTTCGACGCCGGCACGCGGCATCGAGCCGCCTTCAACGCCCACACGCCGGTGGCAATCCTGATCCTGCTCCTGCTGGTGGCGATCTTTGCCGCAGTGCTCGCCGGCCATGACATGGCCGGCCGGGGACGGTTCAACTGGCTGCACATCATCGTGTTTGCCAGCGTCGTCTCGCTGACGATCTGGGTGATCTACGATCTGGAGATGCCCCGCTACGGACTGATCCGCGTCGACAACTACGATCAGACGCTCCGCGACCTTCGCGCCGCCTTTCAGCGTGGACCGTAACCTTCTGGGCTGGCCAATGGCCGTGGCTATCGGAAAGAATAGGGATTCCCCGCTGATCCAGAGGTCGTGACCGTTCATGAGCCTGCCCCGCGTCGTCATCGACCTCGAAAAGCTCCGTCACATCAACTGTGGCCTAGGTCGGTATTCGCTGCACTTAGGCCAGGAAATCCTTGCCGTGGCCGCGGGCCGGTTTCAGCCGGTGTTTCTCTTGCCCAGCAGCGCCGAGCGGTATTTTCCAGGCGGCGGCTTCGAGACGATCACTGTGTCGCCCTGGAATAAGGAGGCGGTCCGCCAGTTCTACCGGCCGTTCGTCCGGCCGCTGCTTCCCGCCCCACGCGTCGCGCTCTGGCATGTGACCAGCCAGATGTCGAAGTATCTGCCGCTCGACGAACGGGTGCCGGTCGTGCTCACGATCCACGATCTGAACTTCCTACATGAGTCGCCGGCTGATGCCCGCTCCGACGAGATCGACCGCAAGCTCGCCGACATTCAGCGGAAGGTGAATCGCGCGGCCGCGATCGTGGCCGATTCGGCGTATGTCGCCGGCGACGTGGCGAAGCATGTGGATCTGGGTGGCCGTCCGGTGCATGTCGTGCCACTGGCTGTCTCGACCCCGCCGATGGCGTCGGCGACACGGCCAGCCTTCGTGCCGGCCGGGCCGTTTCTCCTTTCGATCGGCAACTGCCTGCCGCACAAGAATTTTCATGCCTTGTTTGGCCTGCTCGAGCAGCTGCCCGATGCGAGGCTCGTGATCGCCGGCAAGAAGACGACACCCTACGGCGAATTCCTTGAGCGGGAAGTGACACAGCGTGGCCTCACTGGGCGTGTGATCCTGCCGGGCGAGGTATCGGACGGCGATCGGCAGTGGCTCTACGAGCACTGCGAGGCGTTTTTGTTTCCGTCGCTTACGGAGGGGTTTGGGTTTCCGGTGCTCGAGGCGATGCAGTGCGGCAAGCCGGTATTCCTGTCGCGGCGGACGAGCCTGCCTGAGATCGCCGGCGACATGGGCTACTACTTCGACGGCTATGAGCCGGCGGAACTGGCCGCGGTCTATCGCGACGGCCTGGCCCGGTATCAGGCCGATCCGGCCTTTTCGACGCGGCTGAAGGACCATGCCGCCAGCTTTTCCTGGGCGGCCACTGCTCGGGGGTATTGCGACGTCTATGCCGGGCTTGTGGGCGGATTCTGACGCGGGAAACTGCCGTATCGTCGCCTGGATACGGCTGCTAGTTTCTCGCCCCTCTCAGGAATGGAGCGGCAGGTTCGGTCACCACGCAGGTGTGGACTCTGCCGTGCCAGACAGCCCCACCATAATGTAAGGGTCATCGATGCAGCGGCGCGCCTTGGTCACAGGTGTCACGGGTCAGGACGGTTCGTATCTCGCGGAGCTGCTGCTCTCGAAGGGCTACGAGGTGCACGGACTGCGGCGTCGTTCCAGCACCTTCGGCACCCAGCGGATCGAGCACCTCATCTTCGGTGAGAAGCCCCAACTGCACCTGCACTACGGCGACCTGTCGGACGGCAACGGCCTCGTCCGGCTGATCCGTGAGATCCGCCCGCAGGAGGTCTACAACCTCGCCGCCCAGAGCCACGTCCGCGTGAGCTTCGACCAGCCGGCCTACACCGCCGACGTCACCGCCGTGGGCACGCTCCGCCTGCTTGAGGCGATTCGCGATGTGCAGGACGACACGGGCGAGCAGATCCGCTTTTATCAGGCCTCAAGCTCCGAGATGTACGGCAAGGTGGTCGAGACGCCGCAGAAAGAGACGACGCCGTTCTATCCGCGCAGTCCCTATGGCGTGGCCAAACTCTACGGCCACTGGATCACCGTCAACTACCGCGAGAGCTACGGCCTCCACGCCTCCTGCGGCATTCTCTTCAACCATGAGAGCCCGCGCCGCGGCGAGACCTTCGTGACCAGGAAAATCACGCGGGCGGCCACGCGGATCAAGCTTGGCCTGCAAGAAAAGCTCTATCTAGGCAATCTCGATGCCCAGCGCGACTGGGGTTTCGCGGGCGACTATGTCGAGGGCATGTGGCGAATGCTCCAACAGGACAAGCCGGACGACTACGTGGTCGCTACGAACGAGCTCTATTCCGTTCGCGAATTCTGTGAGAAAACGTTCTCGCGACTCGATCTCGATTACCAGGACTTCGTCGAGGTTGATCCGCGCTACTACCGACCTGCCGAAGTTGATCTACTCCTGGGCGACAGCACGAAGGCCCGCAAGCGACTGGGCTGGAAACCCCAGACCAGCTTCGATCAGCTCGTCGACATGATGGTCGAATCTGACTTGGAACTTGCGTCGCAGGAGAAGTCGCTTGCCAAGCGGGACGCTGCCCACGTGCGGCGGGCGGCCTGAGGCATACGCTGCCAGTTGGCCAGGTCGTTCATGCGGGCTTCCGGAGCACGGCGAGTGCTTGACCAACGGCGCTGCCGTTCCAGCGAGTGTCGGTTCCGTCCACGAAGCTTTCGCGAACGAAGCCGAGGTGTTCGCACCAGACATCGATCGCGTTGCGTTCGATGAACATGTTCAGCGGTTGCCTCGCGTTATTTCTCCGGGCCTCCATGGTGGGCTCGAAAATCGCCCAATGGCATGGGTTTGCGAATTCGAGAAACGACATCACGACCTTGCCACCCGGCTTGAGTACGCGGTGCGATTCCTGGAGGTAGATGTAGCTCTCCTCGTGCAGCAGGTGGGTAAACAGGCTGAACGCGCACACCATGTCGGCCGACGCATCCTCGGCCGGCACAGAGAGTTGGTGATGGCACTTGAATCGGTAGTGCCGAGGGCAAACCGTCGCGGCATAGTCGAGGAGCCGCTTCACCACGTCCGTGCCGAGGTATTCGATCTGCACGCGCTTACTGATACCCTTCGCCGCTCTGCCACTTCCACAGCCCAGATCCACGAGTGACATGCCGTCCCGAAGACCGTTCTGTACCAGCACGTCGGCAAGGATGACCGAAAACTCCTCGTAATAGCCTCCCACCGCCAGTGACATGGCTTCGTCGAGAGGGTAGTTGCGGATCAGTTGGTCAACGTGTCGCTCGTAATCGTCGACGAAGTGGAAATTGGCCATAATCGTGCGTCGTGCCATAAGTTAGAGGTATTGTCAGGACGTCTGCGAAACGAGAGTACCGCCTCATATCCACCGGCGTACAGCCCACGCTATCGCTCCCGTACGACCACGACGACGAAAACGACCGTCCGGGATTCGGTTTCCCGAGTGTCGTCGATCCACGCAAATGTCTTCGTGGCGAGAGACGTTGTGATCGATGCTGAAGTGCAGCGACTGGCCGCGGCCGATTCAGATCAACTGGCCGTATCGGCTGCTGCGTAGACGCCAAAAGCAGGTCCATTTGGATGATCGGGTGTTTCGAACGACACTTCGATCGTCCGATAGCCGAGATGCTTAAGCAGCCCGAGGATTGAATCGCGCGTGAGCCACAGGCTGGTTTCGGCCGAGCCGCCGCAGAAGCCACTCCAACCAAGCGACTCCTTGTAGGACTGCTCGACAAACTGATAGCGAAAGCCGCCGATCGTGGCCTCTTCGACCGTACCGAACTTGTGCTCGAGCGCAGGCGTGCCCCGGATGATTGGCTCGTCGAAGTAGTGTGTCCACAGAAAGAGCCTGGGCGCCATCCGCGGCAAGAGCGACAGGAAGCGTGCTGGTTCTTTCATGTGATAAAGAATGCCGCTGGCGAACACCATGTCCCAGCCACCGGCATCCTGATCCATGAATGCCACGCAGTCGCCAAGCAGAAAATGCACCTTTGAAAGGCCGAAAATCTCTTTGACACACAGGCACTTGAGAAAGGATCTCACATTGGCTTCGATGGCGAGCACCTCGGCTGCTCCTGCTCTTTCGAGCATATGAGAGTGCCCGCCTTCGAGCGGTCCGAGTTCGAGAATGCGTCGGCCGCTCACCCCACCGCATTGTAAGACCGCCCACGTCACGCGAGGATCTTCAAAGAGTCCAGCGGGCCCTGGCGTTGTCTCAAGACCGCTCGCGGAAGGCATCGCTGATGACCATTCTCCGCGGAAGATGTCGAGCACCTGTTGTGGTCCCGGCTTCTTCATGCAGTAGGCGTCGAGAATGCCTGCGCCGGTGGTGACAGCAGGAGCGGGAGCGGTGGGGGGGACAGTGGCTTTTCGTTTGCCGAATCCGAACATCTCTCCGCCTCACGGTAAAGGGTGCTAAGCCGCCGCTCGTCCGTGGGACGACGCCTTGGAGAGCGTCACGAAGAACTCACAGCCGCGGGTCGGGTGGTAGTGCTGCTCCTGGAAGCCGATGAGCCGTAGTTCGTGCAGATCGCGGATGATCTGGCGAAATGAATCGGGCGTGAACACCCAGGCGTGCAGATCGAAATAATGTCCCTCCCGGACCTTTGCCATCGCGTGGAGGGCGTCCTGCAGGCCATGCACCGGCTCCAACTGTCCCTGATGCCGCTCGTCCCAGGCGATCTGGCCGCCCTTACGCCTCACCTTCAGAAAATACTCGGCCGCAGTGCCCGGGGAATGATTGGTCGATTGTGCATGGGCCACGTCGATGACACGGCCGAGTGAACTGTTCTCACGTTCACAGTCGAAGCAGTAGCGCTTGTCGGGCACGGCCAGCGAGAGAACGCCGCCCGGAGCGAGTATTCGGTCACACGCGTTGAGAAATCCCACCAGATCGGGAACGTGCTCAATGACGTGGCTGGCTATGATCCAGGCGAACCGCTCGCCAGCGACCAGTTCGTCGAGCGGCTGACCGGTCCAGACATAGTCAACCTCTTCGATGGCATCAGTATCAACGCCGTGCGTCGCATATTTCTCACGGAGGGAGGCTGCATCAAGGTGATCGAGAATACGGACGTTGAAACCGTCGCGCTTCGCCGCGATGGGCCGGTGACTGGGGCCGATCTCGAGTCCAGGGGTTGCCTTGTCGACCCCGCGAAGGATGATTTGTTCGCGGGGTTCCGGTCCCTTCGTGACGATGATCTTACGGAACAGGCTCATGCGGCCCTCCATGATGGGAGTCGGTGAGAGCAGTCAAGCGAATAATCGCCCGCCTGCATCGAAAGATTGGGACTGTAATGGGGATCGCACGCGAGCGTGTCGCCCCAGCGGGCTTCCATGAAACGAACCTCTCGCTGGAATCTCGCGATCTTTTCCGGATTATCCTCAAGGCCGCGTGATGCCGATTCATGGTGGATCAGTTCGGCGAATGGCGTCCAGATGTTGCGATACCCAGCCGCTCGCAACCGTAGGCAGAAGTCGATGTCGTTGAAGGCCACGGCGATCTGCTCATCGAGACCGCCCACTTCTTGGAACACCGCGCGTCGGACCATCAGGCAGGCGCCCGTCACCGCGGAAAGTTCCTGCTGGAGCACTGCGCGGGAGAAATATCCAGGGCACCCTTTCGGCAGTCGGGGGTGGGCGTGGCCGGCGACGCCGCCGATACCGATGATCACACCGCCGTGCTGAAGTGTGCCGTCTGGATACCAGAGCCTCGCACCGACGGCGCCAACGTCCGGCTTGATGGCAAAGGAGACCATTTCCTCTAGCCAATCGGGAGTGACAACCTCGATGTCGTCGTTGAGTAGGCAGACCATGTCACCGCGGCAATGGGCCACCGCGCCGTTGTTCAGGCGGGAGTAGTTGAACGCAGAGTCATCACGGATCACCTGGATGCCGGGCTGAGTCGCCAGCGAAGCCAGATAGGCCACGGCCTGCGGTTCCCTGCTGCCGTTGTCGACAATCACGAGTTCATAGTTTGGGTAGGTGGAAACCATGCGGATCGATTCCACGGCCGTGCGCAACAACGACTCGTGATCTCGGGTGCAGATGACGATCGACACCAGCGGTGGTTTCGCGGGTCGCTGATACTTGATGCGTTGATATGCCGGCGATTCGGGAGCCATGTCGACGGTGCCGCCGCCGGCTGATTGCAGGTGCTCTGCGACCGCTCGCCGCGCTGTCGGCTCACAGAAATGCTTCTCAGTTCTGGAGAGAGCAACGCTCCCGGCAATGCTGCGCCAGTGATAGAGAATGCGCGGGATGTGCACGATCTGATTGCGCGGAATCGCAGCGACGACCCGCAGCGAGAGATCGTAGTCCTGTGAGCCGTCGAAACTGCTACGAAAGCCGCCCAAGGAGCAAATCAGTTCTCGGCGATAGACGCCAAGGTGGCAGATCATGTTTTGGGCGAGGAACAGTTCGTAGTTGAAATCTGGTTTGAAGTAGGGATCAAATCGCCTTCCTTGGGCGTCAATCTTGTCTTCATCGGAGTAGATCAGCCGCGCATCGGGATGCCGGTTGATTGCTTCTGCCACCCAATAGAGGGCATGTGCCGGCAGCACGTCGTCATGATCGAGGAGGGCGACAAACTCCCCTGTGGCCATCTCTAATGCCGTGTTCGAAGCGGCGGCGATATTTCCACGAGAGTCGCGAAATCGGACTTTGATGCGTGTGTCTTTGGCTGCGTAATGCTCAAGCAACTCGCGGATTCCAGAAGCGGACGAGGCATCGTCGGCCATGCACAACTCCCAATTGGCGTAGGCCTGATTCAGCACTGAGAGGATAGCCTTTTCGAGAATCACAAGCGGGGTGTTGCAAACAGGCATCACAACCGAGATGGTTGGCCGTTGGGGAAGCATTTCGGCCATCCGCCGCAGCAGTGCGACATCCTTACGAGACAGCGTGTCGTGTTTATGTACCCAGGCACCGTAGTGCTCCTGAGCATCTGCAGGCGATGACCGCGCTGCTCCCCGTAGACGACGACAGATTCTTCGCACGCGATCCACGGGACCGCTCGCGAGAGGGAGACAAGCGACAGTATCGCCGATTATTCTTCCAATTTTCATCCGGCTGGGTTCCTCATCGACGGCGGGTCGGCCAGCTTTCGCGCGAAGCTATGACTCAACCTGCCAGCCCGCGTTGGGGTTCCTGCTAACTGCCGTTCACCGGTCCAACGTCTCTGTCCGGAGACACTAGGCGACCTGGGCGGGGTCAGCCAGCCCAGTTGTGCCCGGAGATATTGGCCATTGGGACGGCTACGTAACCCTGGTTTATCAAGGCAGTCCGGACCCCGGCGGTGTCATTTGAGGCACTTTGGGCATCGTAGCAATGGGCTGAAGGAAACCCCAATCAGCGACGTAGGAACGACAGGCACTGTTTCAGTGAAAACCTGCGACGCTCGGCGGGGGTACTTACGGACGAGCGACTCGCTGTCGACGCCCCTTGTTCGGCGGCTGCAACTCCGAGCGGATCTGCGATTGAGGTGATTGCGATAAATTTCTTACAGGCCTGCCAGTCGGTCGTGCCTTGCATGGCCTCATAGAGCCAGAGCACTTCGGCAACACGAAAACCACTCGGCAGTGGTTGAGTATGCGGGGCGGCCAGGAGGCCTCGCACGATCTCGTCTCGGCTGGCAGCATGCACACCAAGGATGGCAGCCATTTCTGCCGGATGCGCTTGAAACGCTTTCCAGAGTAAAAACATGTTTTCCGTGGCACAGCGCATTCGCACATCGAGCCGATTCCCGCTGGCATTGCGTTCCCGGTCGAGGACCCGGAAAAGTGTCAGTGGCTCCTGCACCGTCCAAATGTCGTGGGCGAGGAGGATTCGCACCCACATATCAAGGTCGGGTAATTGGGCCATTCGTTCGTCATAGAAACCGAGTGATGCGTAGATCTCAGCACGAACCAGCACGCTGGGATGGCAGAGACAATTTCCCACGACGAGCAACCGCTTCAGCCACTCGCGGCGGGGGCGGTTGGGCTGTTCGAACACCGCCTTGTGGGGGTGACCGCTACCAAGGGGATGACCGCGTTCGTCGATGATATCGGCATGGGTAAAGATCGCTGCCGCGTCAGGCTTTTGCGAAGCGACTTCCAATTGACAGGAGAGCTTTTCGGGGAGCCACGCATCGTCGGAATTGAGGACGGCTATGTACTGGCCCTGAGCCCGCCGAATGCAGTGGTTGAGCGCTACGCAGGCCGACCTGTTTTCTGGAAACCGCTCGATTCGAATCCGCTCGTCACAGATGCCGTCGAGGGCGTCGATCGTGCCGTCACTCGAGCCGTCGTCGGTGATCACGAGTTCCCAGTCGCTGAACGTCTGATTGAGGACGCTTTCCACCGCCACCCGGATGAAAGGGGCATGGTTGTAGGATGCCATGCAGACGGAGACCTTCGGTGCCATCATCAGCCGCCTTTCAAGGGAGCATAAAAGGCGGCCTGATGCCGGGCCTCCAGCGCGAGCAGGTCGCGAGAGCGTTCGCCGAGGCGGTGAGCCGGCACGCCGCCATAGACGGCGAAGCCCTCGCAGTCTCGCTTGACAAGCGACAGCGCACCGATTGCCGCACCATCCATGATGGTGACCCCCGGGAGAATGATCGCGCCAGATCCGATGATGACATGCTTTCCGATCGAGACCGCCGCGCTTGTCACGCCGGTCAGTTCCGCCGGGACCATCGGGTTGGTGAGGTGGCCACCGCTGTAGTCGTCGTTGCTTGAGTAGACCGAGACCCGGGAGGAGAGGTTCGCGTAGTCACCGACGGTGATCCGGCCCGCGCCAATCAGGCAGGAATAGACCGCGACATGGATGAAGCTCCCGAGTTCAAATCCTCCCCCACCCGCCGAGAGGACACAGAAATCGTCGATCCGTACGTGGCTGCCGATTGAGATTCGCGCGGCGTTGTAGATCGAGGCTTTTCGGGAGATCAATACGTCGTCGCCAAACGACGCGAGCCCGATGGTCGCCAGTTCAGACCTCGAAAAAAAGCTCATATCGCAGCACTTCGCGGTGTAAGAGCACCCGGCCGTGGGTGCCGGTCAGGCCAGCGCTTCGAGGACAAGGTCCCCGTGATCGGGACGGGTTTCGAGGCGGCGGAGCGGTGCGTGCGCCGAGTCGCCCCAGCGGCAACGGTGCACGGTTGCGAAGCCAGCGGCCTTCAGTTCCGCAGAGAGTTTTGCCTCGTCATAGACGTAGAGATGGCCCCAGTTTCGCATCCCCTCGTTGAGGAGGTCACAGGGCGTTGTCGGTGACCAGCCCATGTCGTCCCATTCGTGGACATCGCCCTCGAGGTACTTCCGGGCGAGCGCTACGAGGTCGGGCGTGCTCACCCGCATCACGCCGCCTGGAGCAAGCACTCGGCGGCAATCGGCCAGGAGTCGCCGACCGGCTTCCAACGAGAGGTGTTCGATAAAGTGTTCGGAGTAAACACAATCGACGCTCGCGTTCGGCAGGGGGAGCGGCACGGTCAGATCCCAGGCAAACGTGGTCGTCCCATCTCCCTCAATGTCGATGTTTGTCCAGCCGGGCAGAATCTTCGCTCCGTGGCCAAGCCCGACGATACCGCACGCCAGATGGAGTCGGCGGGTTCGCAGGCCGCTGGCCCGCAGTGGCTGTTCGCGGTGACCGGAGCCGTTGCTGCCGAAGAGGCGGCCCAATGAACGGCGGAACGTGGTGGTTTGGATAGGCATGATCATGAGTGTTGTATCTCCGGAACTAGGCGGCGGCCGACGGAGTTCGCCGGGCTGAAAGGAACGCCCGCGTGAGATCCGCGGACTCAATCGCCGTGCGGATGATCCCACCGATGGCTGCAATCTCGTCGGTGGTCACGCCGGCTCCGGTGGGGAGTGCGAGCAGCGTGTCACAGAGTTGCTCGGTGACAGGGAGCTGATCGTGCCTGTATCTCGGCATGTCGCGGTATGGCCCGCTGCGATGGCAGCCGGGCGTGAAGTAGCGGCGGGCGATGACATTTTCTGCATGAAGCACCTGTACGAGTTCGTCCCGAGAGAGTGGACAGACCTGCGGATCGACCTCGATGATCAAATACTGGAAGTTGTTCCGTTCACCTTCGTCGAATTCGTAGAGCCGAAGACCGGGCAGGCCTCGCAGGGCACACCTGCAGGCAACCCTATTGGCGGTGTTGGTCGCGATAAGGGCGTCGAGACCATCAAGGCTGCCAAGCCCCATGACCGCGCAGAATTCGTTCATCTTGGCGTTGGTGCCGAGAGTGACGACGTTGTCGTAGCCTTGGAAGCCGAAGTTCCGCAGCAGCCTGAGCCGGTCGGCGAGGCTGCGGTCGGAGGTGAGGATCGCCCCGCCTTCAAGGCTCTGGACAAACTTCGTCGCGTGAAAACTGACGACTGACGCGGTACCGTGGCGGCCCATCGGTACGCCCTTGTAGGTGCAGCCAACGGCGTGGGCGGCGTCGAAGATCAGGGGAATGCCACGATCGCGGGCGATGGCATCAAGCTCGCGGACCGCACACATCCGGCCCCAGAGATGTACGCCAACGATGGCCGCCGTGCGGTCGCTGAGGCCCGCCTCAACGGCCACGGGATCGAGGGTGTGGGTCTTCCGGTCGACATCGACAAACACTGGCTCAAGCCCTTCCCAGAGGCAGGCGTGGGCCGTGGCGATGAACGTGAATGACGGCAGCAGGACCTCGCCCGCGACGTCAAGAGCCTTGAGCAGCAGTTGCATCCCGACCGTGGCGTTGCAGACCGAGACCACCTCGACGCCGTCGTTGAGCCGGCGGAGGCGATCCTCGAATTCCTGAACGAAAGGCCCGTCATTCGACAGGCGTCTGGCGTCGAGCATCCGGTCGAGACGGGTGTGGAGCACCGTGCGGTCGGGAATGGTGGGGGTCCCCACATACTTGGGATCGGCGAATTGCGGCTGGCCGCCGCACACGGCCAGCCGTCGCTGCGAGGACGCGGAGTTGAGGTTCGTCATTCGGTCTTTCGTGAATGTTTCAGGCGGCGGGCTGTTCGAGTCCGAGTCGGCTGCGGCGATACCCGCCGCTCGTGATGTTGGCCACCCAGGCCGGGTTATCGAGATACCAGGCGACCGTGCGAGTGATCGCCTCGTCGAACGAAAGGCTGGGTCGCCAGCCGAGTTCTCCCTCGATCTTGCTGAAGTCGATGGCGTAGCGGCGGTCGTGGCCTGGTCGGTCCTTCACGTAGCTGATCAGCGACGTGCAGGGAGCGTGGGGTAATCCCGGCCGCAGCGTGTCGACGGCTCTGCAGATGGTCTGCACCACCTCGAGATTACGCTTCTCGCTATCGCCACCGATGTTGTAGACCTCGCCGAGACGTCCACGGGCGAGCACCGTGCGGATCGCACGGCAGTGATCGCCCACGTAGAGCCAGTCGCGGACCTGCGCGCCGTCGCCATAGACGGGCAGCGGCTTGCCCTCCAGGCAGTTGAGGATCATCACAGGGATGAGCTTCTCGGGAAACTGGTAGGGCCCGTAGTTGTTGGAGCAGTTGGTGGTCAGCGTCGGCAGGCCGTAGGTGTGATGGTAGGCGCGGACGAAATGGTCGCTCGAGGCCTTCGAGGCCGAGTATGGCGAGTTGGGAGCATACGGAGTGGTCTCGGTGAACTTGCCAGTGGGACCAAGCGAGCCGTAGACCTCGTCCGTGGAGACGTGCAGAAAACGGAACTCTTTCTGCTCTGGCTCCGGGAGGTTCTTCCAGTGCCTTCGAGCTTCCTCAAGCAGTCGGAAGGTTCCCACCACATTGGTTTCTACGAATGCGGCAGGGCCGTCGATCGACCGGTCGACATGGCTTTCCGCGGCAAAGTTGACGATCGCCCTTGGTCGATGGCTCGCCAAGAGCCGTGCCACCAGTTCGCTGTCGCCAATATCGCCCTGCACGAAAATGTGCCGCGGGTTGGCCGCCACGTCGCGAAGCGATTCGAGATTGCCCGCATAGGTCAGAGCGTCGAGGTTGACGACGGCCGAGTGCTCTTCGGCGATCCATTGCCGAACAAACTCGCCGCCGATGAATCCGGCTCCACCGGTGACCAAGATGGGTTGCATGCCGCCCTTTCGCACAGGAATCCCAGAGGAACATCGCTGAGTTGAATAGGGGAAGTACGCTTTTCATGTGCCGGTTGCCAGATGGAAAAGTGGCCGTGCCAATGCGCCCCAAGCGGGATCGGTTTGATCTGGCGACGCTTGCCGGGACTCCGTATTACCCCCACTCGCCCATACCACTCCGGAAATGAAGGCCCATGGCAGCGCGGAAAAAACCCTCGGCGTTGGCCGCCCTCGGCAAGCACCTGGAACGCTGTGTGCGTCGGCTGAAGCACGGTATCCGGGATACGGGTGCCGCGGTCACGATTCTCCGAGAGGCGCGTCGAGTGAGCGCTGACACCCTTGTCCGTCTCGCCGCCGGCATCAGCCCGCCCGACGTGATTATCTGCGGCGGTTCTGACGCGGCAGTGGCCTCCGAGCAGTGCATCAGCTACCTCGACAGACTCGCTTGTGGTCCGCTGCTCCCGAGGCGGGTGTGGATCGTCGCACCAGCAGACACGCTGACCGCCGTGCGGAATTCGGCAGCTGCGGACGTTCGTTCGGTTGCGAGTCGGCAGGCATTCGATCTTTGCTTTGTCGAGGCTCCTTCCCATCCCGAGCAGACTTTCCTGCAAAGCTTGCACACCGTCGTGGCCACTGCCACGACCGGCCATGTGGTTCTCTGCGATGCCCGGGCGACCGTCTGCGAAGACGCCCTCCTGTGGGTTGCGGCGATCCTCGAACGGAACGGCGGCCAGAATGCAGCCCGTGAGATCATGGCGGTCTACGGCGATGACGCAGTGGGCGATCCTTCCGACGGTGTGTGGGCCGCTCCGACAATTCATCACAAGCCCGACTTTTCCTGGACGACGCTGCTCGCGGGCAGCTATCTGGGGCCGATCGTGGCCTTCAATCGGTCGCTGGCAACCGCAGCACTTGGGCGGCTGGTTGCCCGCGGCGTGACGACGGCATCCGCAGGCGAAACGCTCTATGCCCTCGCCCTGGAGACGCTCAGGGGCGCTTCAAACGAAGACGTGGCCCATATCCAGCACCCCCTCGCGATTGTGCCGCGTGACCACGTCACCACCGCAGGCGATGACATGGCCCGCATCACCTCTGATGTGCTCGAAGCCATCGGCGTGTCGGCCTCCACGTCGGTGCATCCTCGCGAGCGATCAATCCACCAGTTTGAATTGCAGCCGCGTCGGTCGCCCCATGTGTCGATCGTGATCCCGACCAAGAACGCCGGGGCTCTCGTGAAGTCGTGCGTGCATGATCTGCGGGAACGAGCCGGCTATGACAACTACGACATCACCGTGATCGATCACGAATCAGACGAGCCGGAATTACTCGGCTTTCTCGCCCACGAGTCGGACGCGAACAGAATCCAGGTGTTTCCGTACCGTGGTCCATTCAATTTTGCGGCCATGAACAATGCCGCCGTGCGGTCCACCAGCGGCTCCTTGATCCTGTTTCTCAACAATGACGTCGACGGATTCTCCACGCGGTGGCTGGAGCAGATGACGGCGACGTTCGAACTCGACCAGCGCATTGGGGCTGTCGGTGCGCTGCTGCACTATCCGGAGGGTGATATCCAGCATGCCGGCGTCGTGCTGAACGCCAAACGGCTGTGCCAGCACGCCCATTACAACTGGCCGGCGGACTCGCTCGGGTATCAAGGCCGCATCCGCCGGTTGCAGGAATTCTCGGCTGTGACGGCTGCGTGCATGCTCGTCCGCAGGGATGCCTTCGAGGCAGTAGGCGGCTTCGACGAGCAATTCCCAGACGACTACAACGACATCGATCTCTGCCTCCGACTGCGAAGGGCGGGGTTTGCAGTGGTCTATCAGCCGCACGTTCAGGCCACGCACTGGGAGGGCCGAACCCGCACGGCCAAGGAAACGGCCAAGGACGTGTTCGTCGCCCGTTGGCAGCATGCTTTTCCCTGCGATCCGTTCTACCATCCGCACTTGGCCGCAACTGACTTCCGCCCCGACGGCCTGGGGCGATTCTGGCGGCAGCGGAAGACCGTGGCACTGGCCGAGTTGCTGGCAGGCCGTGAGCAGGCGGTGCCGCCGCTGGCACGCCGTAGCAGGGCGGCGTAGGCAGGGCTGGGCCGCGGCTGTCCTTCTGCCATGTGCTCTGGCGTTACTCCCCCTCGCGCTGTTATTCCCCCGCCCGCGGCAGGCCTCCCGGGCCCGATCGCAAAAACCCCACAACAACCCACCAATCCCTCGCTGGCTGATCACGCTATGGACGCACGCAAAAACGACACCACACCGCTCAAGGGCATCGTGTTGGCAGGCGGATCTGGAACGCGTCTGCATCCGATGACGCTGGCGATCTCCAAGCAGTTGCTGCCTGTGTACGACAAGCCGATGGTCTACTACCCGCTATCAGCGCTGATGCTCGCAGGCATCCGCGACATTCTCTTGATCTCCACTCCTCACGATCTACCGCATTTTCAGCGGCTTCTCGGCGACGGATCGCAGTTTGGCGTGGCGCTTTCCTACGCGGAGCAGCCGAAGCCCGATGGGCTGGCACAGGCGTTCGTCATCGGCCGCGATTTCCTCGGCGGCGACCGGGCAGCCCTCGTGCTCGGCGACAACATCTTTCATGGGCACGGCTTTCAAGGTGTGCTTCACGCCGCCGCAACGCGGCAGCGTGGGGCCACGATTTTCGCCTACCCTGTCCGCGATCCCGAGCGCTTCGGCGTGGTGGAGTTTGATGCAGGCGGTAAGGCCCTTTCGCTCGAGGAGAAGCCGCGGCAGCCGAAATCTCATTTTGCCGTGCCGGGTCTCTATTTCTACGATGCCGACGTGACGGATATCGCCCGCAGCCTGAAGCCGAGCAGTCGGGGGGAATTGGAGATCACTGACCTAAACAGGGTGTATCTCGAGCGTGGCGACCTCCAGGTGGAGAAGCTCGGCCGCGGTTTTGCCTGGCTCGACACCGGTACGCCGGACTCGCTCCTGCAGGCGACCTCGTTCGTGCAGACAATTCAGGAGCGGCAGGGGCTGAAGATCGCCTGTCTCGAAGAAATCGCTATGCACCTGGGATATCTGTCGCCGGCGGAGGTGGCCGAACGGGCCCTCCGCATGAAGAGCGACTACGGCCGGTATCTCGCTGACATCGCAGCAGAATCGATGGTCGAGCCGCATCCGCGAGCGGTGGCCGCGTAATCTCGCTTACGGGCCCTGGAAAGACGCTGTATGGACGGCACGCCGCGATGCTCCCGTGCGTTGGTCTATGCCCACTGGGATCGCGATGGCATCGTAGATCCCTACGTCATCCACGCCCTGCGGCAATACCGCGCCGTTGTCGACCGCATCGTGTTCGTCTCCACCCACTACACGAGCGCGAACCAGGCCCTCTCGTCGCTGGTGGATGAGGTCATCGTTCGTGAAAACGTGGGATTCGATTTCGCGAGCTGGCGAGAGGGGCTTTTGCGGCTCGACATCCCGGCCTACGACGAGATTCTCTTCACGAATAGCAGCGTCTATGGCCCGCTCTGGCCGATCGACGGCTGCCTGGCCACCGCGGCTGCCAGACAGAGCGACCTGTGGGGCATGACGGTGTCACTGGAGCCCGAGGTACATCTGCAGTCGTATTTCATGGGCATGTCCCGACGGCTGTTGGCCTCCGATTGTGGTGCGCGGCTCTGGGATGGTGTGCGGCTTGTGCCCACCAAACGGGACGCGATCAATGCCTACGAGCTGCGCTGGATGCCGGACTGCGTCGCGAATGGCTTCGCCGTCCATTCGCTGTTCGACGGCCGTCATTATCCGCGAGTGTCGGTAGCGGAGCAGCTCTCAAACATGGCCTGCTGGCCACCCTGGCAGAAGCGGGTGCGACGGTATCGGCGCAGCATCCGCCGACCGACCTACAACCCGACGCATCTGCAGTGGAAGCAGGTGCTGGAAGCGGGTGTGCCGATGCTCAAGGTGGACCTGCTCCGGGACAATCCCGTCGGCATCGATGCCCGCCGCATTCACGACTGGCTCGCGACCCACACCGCGTACCCCTCTGAAATCATCCGTGATCATCTCGATCGGATGACCCGCGCTGCCGCTTGATATGGCTCCAGATGGGAGCTTAGGCAGACTGGCGAGCACTGAAAAGTGCGTGTCGCGGCAGTGTCTGCCTGATCGGCACAAAGTCTCACGGCAAAACGGTCGCCTTCCGATATCCATAGGGAGAGGGGTGCGTGTCGCAAACGGAGTTTTGCTCCAAGCGGGTGCCCTGTTCCGCTAATTCTTGCAGGTCTCTGCTCATGAGCCGGCTCTCGAAAATCATCCGAACACTCGTCAGGCATGTCCCCCGCCGGCCGGTTCCACCGGCATCCGCCTGCAGGCCCTCGCTCGTGCTCCACATTGGCCCGCATAAGACCGGCACGACTGCGATTCAGCTGTTCTGCGAGCGGAACCGCCGGGATTTGGCGAAGGCTGGGTTTTGGTATGTAAAGAGTGGTAGTGCCAGTGCACAGCACATGCTGCTGCCTGCGTGCTACTTGAGCGACCATCATTGCATTCCCGAACCGTTGCTCGGAGGCTGTCCAGAAGAAATTGTCGCGACCATCGCCGCTGAAGTTCCGCGCGGGCTGACGCCCTTGATGAGCAGCGAGGTGTTTTGGGAGCTCTTGTGCGATCAGCCCGAGGCCTTCGAATCCTCTGTGGCTGAACTCGGCCGGTACTTCAATGTGCACACCCTCATCACGGAGCGACCGGTGCGGGAGAGATTATGGAGTGCGATCAAGTTCAATTCACGACTTGGCTTCGCGTGCGACTCAGTCGTAGATTTTCATGGAGCACCGGAGGTAGATCGCCGCGCTCGCGAAAGGCTGGCTGGCATCGGATGTCCGGTGATGCACGTTCCGTATGAGGATGCCGACTGCATTTCACCGTTTCTTCAGGTGCTATCGTCGCAGTGTATTTCGCGGCAGACCGTTCGGCCATTGCAACTGAACGCTCTCATACAACGATGCCACGCAGGTTCGGCGACGCTGCGGGAAAACGTCGCGCCCACAGTCCATTGGTTCGTGGCCTTCACGATCGAGTTTGCGCAGCGATTGCTGGCTGCAAAAGGCTATAGCCGATATGAAAGTCGTATTGCAACGTTTTTGCGAGAGGCTGAAGCAATCGGCAATCAGCTGGATGCCACCCAGAAACTGCCTGACGAGCAGACGGTCTTGAAGCGAGTCATCGAAGCGAACGGTTCTCTTCTCCGCCTCCTGATACCAACTGAGATTCAGGCGTGGGAATCCGTCTGCAATCACCCTGCCGTGCAACGTGCGGCGATGCGCACGGGCTGTGGTGTCGAGTTGAGAGCGGTGTGTCAGCCCAGGATCCGTCGCCGAGACGCTGCCTGAGGTCACAGGGCTTGTGGCGGACTGTTCGAGCGATCCCGACCAGGGGGGCGAGGTGCCGCATCAAGTCGTGCTGACCGCGACGCCCGCTTGGCTGTGCCGCGATAGAGATGCCAAAGAGCATGCATCCCGCGCCAGCACGGCCTTGCCGCCCGTAGCGGTGAAGGTTCCAAGGCTCTCGCTGAGGAATTGGGAAGACTGAGCAAAGCCTGCGAAAGCGACGTCGCCGCAATGTCTGCCCAGGCGGCAAAAAGCCTCATTCAGAGGAGGTAAAAGCGTCGATATCCTTACATTCGGGAGAGGTTAGGCAGCGAGTTATCTGCCTGTCGAGATTCGGCCAACATGCGATGGGGGAGATTTTTATGAGCCGCCTTACCCGTTTTCTGAGTTCAGTCTGCACGCACCGCGCTGATGGTCCCCCCCTGCCGCTGCAGCAACCCGGGTTTCCAGTCGCCGTCTGCTGGTCGGCAAAGAGCGGGTGCACGACGGTCCTCAAGTGGTTCCTCGCCCAGATTGGACTGCTTGACGAGGCGCTCGCACACAACGAATGGATTCACGCCTATCGACAGGACAGATTGTTCGCCGCGAAGGACTACGCGCTTCAGTGCGCGAGGCTCTTCAAGCACACCCAAAGAAACACTCTCATCATCAGGGTGATCCGTGATCCGGCCTCACGGGCTGTCAGTAGCTTCCTGCATTTACTGCGCAACCAGCATGACCTCGAGCATTGGCCGGACGCGCCCGAACTGACTCGATGGAAGGCGGCTATGGGACTTGCCCGACAGCAGGGACTGAGCTTCCGACAGTTTCTGATGTACGTGGCTGCGAAGCGAGAGAACCGCGGATGGATCGACCCTCATTTCAGACCTCAGTACGACGAGCAACAGGACTCAATGGTCGACACCTATATCCGACTTGAAGATTTGTCTGCTGGATTGAGAGCGATCGAGGACCGCTGCAGATTGCCTCATGTTGATGTGGAAAATCTGAGTAGTTCTCCTCACCACAATCCCGCGTCCGCGAACCACGGCTGGCCGATACGTGCATCGGAGTTTCCCGCCGATCTCAACATCCTCCACGAACTTGGAACGCCTCCAGTTCGGGCTTTCCTTGACGCTGAAACGAGGGTGCTGATTCATAAGGTCTATTGGATGGACTACGAGGCCTACGGACACCACTACGACGCGGCCCCAAATACGACGTCGTGGATGCGTTCTGCTGACCGGGCAAAAACGGTCGCAGAGTTGTCAGGCAAATTGCGTTGGGTCGCCTAAAGACTATGGTACGCGTCGACTTACCAGATAGCCTCGCCCGCGATCGATTGTCGACGATCGTGCCACCCGCGGCAGTACGTTTTCACTGCGCGTCGCCTTGTGATACGGCGCTTGCTTCAGAGGTTGTGTGAACTGACGCATCCTGTGGAATCGCGATGCGGAGCAGTGACTATCTGCGCGACACAACGCCTCACGATGGAACGGACAATGTGCCGATATCTGCACGCGCTGTATCGGAACATCCATGGACGCCTTCCGATTTCTGAGCCACACATAGAGTGCGTTCGATGAGTCGCCTTACTCGCTTTCTACGGTCACTCTGCATGCCCCGCGTGCAGTCTTTCCGTGGTGATCTGCCGCCGATCGATCCCGCAGGGATGAGGGAGGAGTTGAAGCCGCCCCACGTGCTGCCGTTGCATGGTTACCACCCGCCGCTCCAGCAACCAGGGTTTCCTGTCGCAGTCTGTTGGTCGGCGAAGAGCGGGTGCACGACGGTTTTGAAGTGGTTCCTCACCCAGAATGGCCTGCTTGACGAGGCACTCGCATATAACGACTGGGTTCACGCCTATCGACAGGACAAGTTGTTCGCAGCGAGCGACTACCTACGGGACTGCAATGCACTCTTCGAAAATAGCGACAGAAACACTGCCATCATCAAGGTGATTCGCGACCCTACTACTCGAGCTGTTAGCAGCTTCCTGCACTTCCTGCGTTATGGTCATGACATCAAGCGTTGGTTCAATGGGGCGTCTCTGGCGGACTGGAAGTCAGTTGTCGGAATCGAACATCAGGAAGGCCTGAGCTTTCGGCAATTTCTCGCGTATGTGACAGCGCAGCAGCACAAAGGCTTACCACTCGACCCGCACTTTCATCCACAGTACGACTCACAACAGGATCCAATGGTCGACACCTATATCAGGCTGGAAGGCCTTTCGTGTGGACTAAGGGCGGTCGAGGCTCGCTACGGATTGCCCCATGTCGATGTGGAAAACCTAAGTGTTTCCGACCATCACAATCCGGCAAAAAAAGATCACGCCTGGCCGGTGAATGCCGCAACTGTGCCTGCCGATCAACGCACCCTCGTTGGACTTGGAACGCCTCCGGCCAACGTTTTCTTCGATCCTGAAACGTTGTCACTCGTTCGGGCGGCCTATTGGACTGACTACGAGGCTTACGGACACCACTACGATACGGCATCGGCAATGGATCTCCATATCGGTGAGCGGCAAGCCGCCTGAATCACGTTGTCTCAATCGAGACACACGATGGCGTTGCTGTGATCAGGCAGCCGTTTATCGGGTGGAGCGGATGGTCACAGTCTCGCTGCATGCCTTGGTGCCGGCAGCGTTAGCTCAGTCTCCATCTTGCTGGCCAGCCTGTGCAGCCTGCCTGTTTTTACGACACGGCGCGACTCTGACGTTTGCGTTCAGTGTGCGGGCGCCGGATGCCGATAGCACCACAGGTCTTCGGTGTGTGGGCTGGCTGGTTTCAATAGGCCCCCACCATGGTCTTGGGGTCCACTATCCATGTTCGCCAACCGGCTTTGCTCGCAGCGGATTACCCAGCAGGCTCGGGCCGAACGGCCCCGCGTCGTGCTCGACCTCGAAAAACTAAGGCATGCCAACTGCGGGCTGGGCCGGTTCTGCCGGCACCTGACCGAGGGCATCCTGGCGCTCGGCGAGAGGTCTTTCGATCCCGTGTTCTTCCTGCCGCAGACAATCCCGCAGGAGACCGTTCGGCACTTCCGCGCCGAGGGCGTCGAGCAGATCGAGGTGAGCCCCTGGCGGAAGGAGACATTCGCGAGCCTCTACCGGCCGTTCCTCGCGCCCTTCCAGCGGCGGCATCGCTATGACCTCTGGCATGTCACGAATCAGACCAGCAAGTATCTGCCGCTTGATCCTACCGTGCCTGTCGTGCTCACGATCCACGACCTGAACTTCCTCCACGACGCTCGGCACCAGGACCGGCCCGGGGCTGTGGCCCGCAAACTGGCCGATGTGCAGCGGAAGGTCGATAGGGCAACGGCGATCGTCACCGACTCCCGCTACGTGGCCGATGATGTCGCCGCCCACCTGCGGCTCGGCGGAAAACCGGTGCATGTCGTGTCGCCGGGCCTGCCCACTCCGCCCGCCGCGTCCGCCGTCGCGCCAGTGTGGGCACCTTCCGGCCGCTTTCTACTCTCAATTGGCAACTGCTTGCCCCATAAGAATTTTCATGCGCTTTTCGACCTCATCGAGCGACTCCCCGAGTTCGCGCTCGTGATCGCCGGCAAACGGGAGACTCCGTACGGGGAGCAGCTGGTCCGTGAAGTCGCTGCCAGGAATCTCGGCGGTCGGGTGACGCTCACCGGGCAGGTCTCCGACGGCGACCGACAGTGGCTCTACGAGCACTGCGATGCGTTTGCATTCCCGTCGCTCACCGAAGGCTTTGGGTTTCCGGTGCTCGAGGCGATGCAGTGCGGCAAGCCGGTGTTCATGTCCCGCCGCACGAGCTTGCCAGAACTGGGCGGGTCGCTGGGCTTCTATTGGGATTCCTTCGGGGCCGAGCACATGGCCGCCGTCTTCCACGCAGGCATGGCGGCCGTGTCGGCCATGCCGACCTTTGCGGCCGCAGCCCGGTCGCGGGCCGCCGAATTTTCCTGGGACGCCGCCGCCCGCGGCTACCTGCGGGTCTACCGCTCCATCCTCGACCCGGCGGCGGCCTGAACGGCACCCACCGTCGGCCAAGCTACCCTTTCGATCACCTGTGGGGACTTGCTATGACCCCCTGTTCCATGACCACCGCAACCCGCCTGCAGCCATCGCTCGCACGAACAGCCCTCATCTGTGGGATGGGTGGGCAGGATGGCAGCTACCTCGCTGCGCATCTGCTCGACCTCGGCTATACGGTCGTCGGCACCAGCCGCGATGCCCAGGCGAGCCGCTTTGACGGGCTCACTCGGCTGGGCATCCGTGACCGCGTGTCGGTGGAGTCGATGTCGCTCGTCGACTTCCGCTCCACGATGCAGGTGCTCTCCCGCACGCAGCCCGACGAGGTCTACAACCTCGCCGGCCAGACCTCTGTGGGGCTCTCGTTCAACCAGCCCGTGGAGACCTTCGAGAGCATCGTCATCGGCACGGTGAATCTGCTCGAGGCGATCCGGATGCTCGGCCGACCGATCCGGTTCTACAACGCCGGCAGTTCCGAGATGTTTGGCAACACCGGCGACCAGCCGGCCGGCGAGACGACCGTGCTCAGGCCCTGCAGCCCCTACGGCATCGCGAAGGCGACCTCTTTCTGGCAGATCGCCCAGTATCGACAGTCCTACTCGATCGAAGCCTGCACCGGCATCCTCTTCAACCATGAAAGCCCGCTGCGTCCGGAACGATTCGTGACGCAAAAGATCGTGGCGGGCGCCTGCCGCGTGGCCGCAGGCGAACAGGATGTGCTGAGCCTGGGCGACCTCTCCGTCCGTCGCGACTGGGGCTGGGCGCCAGAGTATGTCGTCGCCATGCACCGCATGCTGCAGATGGAGACGCTCCAAGACTTCGTGATCGCCACCGGCCAGACGACGAGCCTCGAAGACTTTGTCCGCGAGGTGTTCGCTAGCCTCGGCCTCGACTGGCGGAAGCATGTCGTTCGCGATCCGTCGCTGACCAGGCCGAGTGAGATTCTCTCGGGCCAGGCCGACACGTCGCACGCCACGGCACAGCTCGGCTGGACCGCGCGATCCCACATGAAGGATGTGGCGCGGATGATGGTGGAGGCGCGGCTTGCCGCGCAGGCTCCGGCGATCCGCCGCGCTGCCTAGCGTCAGACGCCATGGCGGTGGCGCCGCCAGCTCTCGAGGGCGATCGCGATCACGAGGCCGCCGCAAAGAAGTGGAAACGTCTGGCCGATCCGGCTTGCCACCGTGCGGGCGTCGAGCAGCGGCACCTCTGCAACGAGCACGTCCTCGACATGCAGCGGCAGCCGCGCTTGGATCGTGCCAAGCGGCGAGACCACGCAGGTCTCGCCCGTCGCGGCACACCGCAGCAGACAGCGGCGGTTTTCCACCGCCCGCAGCTGCGAGAGCAGACGGTGCTGCAGGAGCGTGAGCGTGGCCTTGAACGACGATCCGTTGATCAGCGAGAGCAGCACGTTGGCGGAATTATCGACGAGTGATTCGGCGGCACTTGGCACCATGTCCTCGTAGCAGAGCATCACGCCGAGCCTCGCCTTGTCGCCAAGCGGGAGCACGTTGGCATCCGGCCCCACATCGAGGTTGTCATCCATCGGAAAGTAGTGGCGGATCTCCGGCATCCAGTCGCAGCCCGGCACGTATTCGCCGAACGGCATCAGGTGCCGCTTGTGGTAGCGGCCGATGATCTGCTCCGAACCGTCCACGAGGATCGCCGACTGGTAGAGGTCGGTGGGCCGCTCGGGATAGCCCCGGTAGATCTTGCCGCCGAACAGTAGCGGAGACTCAGGGTCTGCCAGCGGCCGTAATCCTCGTAGCGGTTCCCGCGACTGTTCATACACCCGCTGCGAGTCCGCAAAGGAAGTGAGCGCCTCCTCGTAGGATCCGCCGCTGCATTCTGGCCAGCAGATCAGATCAAAGGCGCCGGCGTGCTGCTCACAGGCTTCCTTGGTGACCCGCTGCAGGGTTTCCGTGGCACCTTCCTGACTGGGATCGACCTGGACGAGCGCCACAGTGAGCTTCGGCGCCGCGGCCATCCGCGCCGACCAGGTCTGCATCGCCCAGCTTCCATAGGCCAGGTTGGCGGCGCAGACGGCGACTGCGGCGAGACCGATCGCCGTCCACGGCCGGCCGCCGGTGCCGGAGAGCCGGCGGCGGATCATCTCGACCACGAGGACGATCACACCCGCGTGAGCGTAGAGCACGAAGGTGGCGGCCTCCGGGCCGAGCAGATCCACTGACTGAATCAGCATGGGCCAGGCGATTTGGCTGTAGCCGAGCTTCCAGGGGAACACGCTCGTCACAAAAGCCTCCGACGCGACGGCGACGATTGCCGCGGGGAGCCAGGCGTTGCGGGGATCGGTGGCCGTCCGGCCGATGAACCAGAACGGCAGCGATAGCCGCATGGCGTCCCAGAGCACGATCGGAACGGTGAAAGCCAGACCGATCGCGTAGCTCGTCCCCACGGAATCGGCGAGCACCTCCGGCGACCAGTGGAATGCCGTGGCCAGTGCCAGTGCCGCCGCGGCGAGGACGAGCGCCTCCCCCCGCCATCCCCTCAGATGCGAAAGCGTCAGCAGCGCGGCCGCCACACCGAGCCACTCGCAGGGCACGAGATCCTGCCAGAGCCACGGCACCGCGATCAACGCGGAAATCGCCAGAGCCACGAGGGCATCGATCCACCAGGGGGATTGGTGATCGACGAGTTGATCTGGGCGAACATGCTCGTCGGGTGTCGGAACCGGCGGCTGGCGAACCGAAGCATTCATGTCTCGGTTCTAATCACGACGAACGGCGGGCACAAACGGCAGCACTGTTTCTTTGGGGGCATGCAAACGAGCAGGCCGGACATCGCGGCGGGGTTGAAGCCCTCGCCAGTGATGTCCGGCCTGTGGTCTCGTTATGGGCCTCGAGTTCCGGTTGTGCCGGAACAACGGGGCTTAGAAAATCTTGCCCGGGGGGGAAAACGTCAGTGAGGTCGTGCTGTTGTCGGTCTCAGCCGTCAGATACACGTACTGACTACCCGGGAAGGTGTAGTCGAGGGTCTTGGTAACGGTCTGTGCCGTGTTCGCGGCCCAAGCCTGGCTAGCCACCTTCTTCGTCGTAAACTGGGCCACGCCGTTCTGGTTGACGGTCTTGGCACCAGCAGCCCCAGTCGCAGCGCCCGTCTTCGCATTCACGAGCACCGGCTGGGAGCCGATGTTCTTGATGCGAACGTACTGGTTGTTGCTCTTGGAGCTTCCACCGCTCCTGCCGCCGGCAAACGCCGCGTCAGTTGCAAACGCCAAGGCAGCGACCGCCAAGGCGAGGGAAAAGCTACGAATCATGAAAACCTCTCTTCGAAGGAAAGTCTTTCAAGTCACGACCGCATGAAGTGCTCATGCGACCGACCACGGGTTGCCCCGTAATGTTGTTTAGCGGGTTGCCCCGCGATGTGTTGTGTGGGTGAAGCGGTCCTCTTAAAGACCGGCGGATTCGGTCTCGCCGCCGCTCTTCGTGCAGATGGCAATCAGGGACGGGGCATCGATGCTTTCGCTGATGAACGTCACACGGCCGTCACCGAAAAGGCCATAGATGCCGCCGATGTGCAGGCTACGGAAACCGTTGTCGTTTTCGCCCGGCATGTTGATCACCCGGGCATTGAGAGAACAGCAATTGGAACCACACGCCCAGCCGGCGTCGCCCGACTTGCGGGTGTCGGCGGCACCAACCTGCTCCCGATCTACCGCTTCGGTCACGAGGAGCGTTTTCGACAGCCCGTCTGAGACCTGCGCTACAGAGGCCGGCAGGCGTGGCTGCTGGGAGGGAACCGTGCCCGGTACGTAGAGGGTTGTGCCGGTGGCGTAGAGCACGCCCGATGTCAGGAACTGCAGGTCCTTACTGTTGACGATCGCCAGTTGCTCGCCGTTGCGATTAATCGAGGACCCCAGCACCCCGGCGTAGTCCTGTTTGCCAGCGAACGACTTGATCCCGCTCGGACAGACATAGGTGGGAATCGTCTGGTCGGCGATGGCTGAATTGCCACCTACGTCGTCCCAGTGTTTCGAGTAGTCGATGCGGTCGGACACCGTGGACTGTTCGAGAAACGGCAATACATACGACGACCAGGCATGGAAACGCTGCCCCGTCTGTTCATTGCCAGGCGGAAACCGCTTCTTGGCCTGTTCGTAATTGGCCAGTGCCACGCCCATCTGCTTGAGATTGTTGGAGCACTGCATCCGCCGGCTCGCCTCACGAACCCGCTGCACAGCAGGCAAGAGCAGGCCGATCAGCGTGCCGATGATGGCAAGCACCGCGAGCAGTTCGACCAGCGTGAAGCCGCTCGGTGCGGTGCGTGGGGCGATGGCTTTCATGGAGTGCACTCTTCAGGGTCGATCAGGGCCGACTCACCCTGGTAAGTTACGGAGGATACGCTGGGGATTTGGGGGTTCAAACGCGAAACATGATTTTCATGCAAAATTGGCTTTTGAGACGGTTTTCAGCCGGGGAGAACGGAGCGAAAGACGGTAGGTAGTCTTTCGTAAGCCTATTGCCGAAAGAGGCTTACGTCGCGCGGATGAGGTTTTTTTGTTGCCGCGCGTCAGATGATCGTAAAGCTGGTCGCGGCGACCGCGGCCAGCGGGTTGCCGGCCCGGTCCACAACGCCCGTTTTCGCGAAGGACAGGGTGAAGGTCCCCGGTTCCGCCAGTGTGAGTTGCTCCTGAAACGTAAATGTCCGTCCATCGGGGGACTGGGACATCGTGATCAACCCGACGTAATCCCGGGCCCGAACGTCGTTAATGGGCACGTTGGATATCGTGACCCCAGACTGCGTCCGTCCAGAGAGCAGCAGGTTCGAGGCCCGCACCCCCGAAACCGGCTCTGAGAACGTCACGATCGCGCGTCCATTGTCCGTGTCATAGGTCACGCTGGCCGTCGGTGGCGTGGGATCGACCGACATCGACCAGGAGGTCGCCGTGCTCCACACCTGACCGGCGCCGACGGCGAAGGCGGTGATGGTGTGGGCGCCGGCCAACAGCGGCCGGGCTGCGGGCGTGGCCAAACTCCATCCCCCGCGGACGTTGGCCTTGGTGATGCCGAGCAGTTGTCCGTCGGCATACACGACCACGTTCGACCGGGCGGGGGCCGCGCCAGCAAATGACGGCCGCGCCAGCCTGGTGATCCCGTCTCCCCGAATTCCCGTGTCGCTGACTGCCGCAAGCGCGACGGATGGCGGTGCCACTCCTGGCGTCGACACCGTGAGCGCCATTCGTGGCTCAAGTGACTCGAGGCCTGTCGGCATTGTCTGGCGCCGCCGGCCCCGTGAGGCGGCCTGTCGCCGGGGCCTCGGGCTCACCGATCGACCCAAGCTTAAAAGGGATCGCACGAAAGCGAATGCCATGGATCACCTGTGTGGCGAGGACGGGATGGGTGGGGTGGGCACTGGAAGCGGTCCGTCGCCACGCAGAATGAGAACGATCCCATTCTCAATGGAGTCAAAGCCGAGTCAAGAAAAATGGATCACCCAGGGTCGGCACGGACGTAAAGCCCGGCCCAGGGGACGTTTCCGCGGTCTGCAGCCATCCCGACCCCGGTGGACACGCAGGCCCGGTCTTCGTGAACCCGGGGTCGTAGGCTGCGGACTGCGGCTGTATGCGGGCAGAACGGGTAAACGTATGATCGCTTTCGCCTCGTTTCCCGTTGTTTCCTACACCCCACCGCCTGCTTTCGGGCGGCTCCCCGCCTGACTGGATCACGACCATGAACGTCCTCGTCACCGGCGGTGCCGGATTCATCGGCAGCCATGTTGTCGACGGCCTCGTGGTGGCCGGTCACCGGGTGGAGGTGCTCGACGACCTCTCCAGCGGGTCCCGCGACAACCTGCCTGCCGGCGTGCCCCTGCACGTGGCCGACATCGTCGACCCGGCGGCCGTGGCCCGCGTCTTTGAGGCGGCAAGGCCCGATCTGATCTGCCATCAGGCGGCGCAGATGTCGGTCAGCCGGTCGGTTCGTGAGCCCCGCTTCGATGCCGAGGTCAACTGCATCGGCCTGATCAACGTGCTGGAGTCCGCGGCCAGGCACCGCTGCCGGCGGGTTGTCTTCGCCTCCAGTGGCGGCGTGCTCTATGGAGAGGTGACCTCACCCGCTCCCGAAACGACGCCCGCCAACCCGGTGAGTCCCTACGGCATCACCAAGTGGGTCGGAGAGCGGTATCTGCAGTTCTTCGCGGCGGAGCACGGCATGGCGACGGTCGCCCTCCGGTATTCGAATGTCTACGGGCCCCGCCAGAACCCGCACGGCGAGGCGGGCGTGGTGGCGATCTTCTGCAAGAAACTGCTGGCGGGCGAACCGGCCCGCATCAACGGCGACGGTCGCTATGTCCGCGACTATGTCTTCGGGCCCGACGTCGCCCGTGCCAACGTGCTGGCACTGACGGCTGATCTGCCCGGCGTCGTGCCGGGCACGCTCACGAGCCTGAACATCGGCACCGGTATCGGAGCAGACGTCAACGCTCTGGAGTCGATGATCCGCAGCGCCGTCGTCGCCGTATGCTCGCGCCATGGCCGCAACGCTCCGCTGCCCCCGCCGGAACATGGCTCGGCCAGGCCAGGGGACCTGCGTTCAAACCTGGTCGATGCCACCCGTGCCGGTGAGGTGCTCGGCTGGCGGCCAACGGTGGCGCTCGCCGAGGGGCTGTCGCAGACGGCGGAGTGGTTTGCCGCCCACGACCGGTCCTAGCCGCCGGCTCATTCGCCGGTCGTGATGTCTGTCAGGCCGTCGAGGGCGCCCTTGACGAGCCGCTGCCTGAGGGACGGCGAATCCAGATAGGGTGGAAATCGATGGCTCTTGCCGACGATCGGCGCGGCATCGACCTGAACGAATTCGATCTCGGGCGGCAACCACCGGGCAGGCATGTTCTCATGACCGAGTGCCTCGGTTCCCAGATCCGGATCAACGAATTCGAAGAATCGCAGCGCTTGATCCCGTGTGTTGTTGAGCAGCGTCAAGCGATCGATGCAGCGGAGCACGTCCCGGTATTCGCTGCACGGGGCCAGGGCGTCTTGCCGAACGGCTGCCGCCACCATCACAAGATGCAGCTTCGCGGGGCGGTCGATCCACGGCTGGAAGTCGGAACGCCCGGACCGCTGGGCGGTAATGAGATTGTCGAGACCCTCCAGCGCGATGAGCCCCCCGTAGCTGTAGGACACAATCGCCACCGGCCGCTCGGGCTCCATCTGGCCCAGCAGCCAGGCGAGATAGTGGCCTTCCGTCATCGATCGCTCGTATTTGGCGCGGCTGTCCCGCAGCAGATGGCCCTCCTGGGAACTCGGCCACGAAAAGATCACTGTGCGTGCCCGGGGAGCGTTGGGACGGCAGGCCGATAGCCGGCGGGCCAACAGGAGTCCCTGCGACTTCGCCGAGGCCGGGTCGTAGCGGTTGCCGTGGATGAAGATCACGAGCGGCCGCTGCGGTTCTTCGAGCAGACTCGGCAGGTCCGATCGCATCCAGCGACTGCATGCCACATCTGGAACCAGTCGTTCCACATCGAATGTCACGTGGGCCGGCAGGCGGCTGATGTCGGGCAGCCGTCGCGTGCTGACGACCCAGACGTCGTCCTCCCTAAAGCCCGTGTTGCTCAGGCCGCTGTCTGCCGGGGCTGGCACGGTCGTCTCCGGCCCGAGGGCATCGCCTTCTTGCGAAGATGCCACTGTCACCGTCGGGCAGCAGCACACGAAAGCGATCGCGACCAGGGCCAGAAAAGATTGGAACGCAGCGAAAAGTCGCAAGTCAGACACCGCACAGAAAGGACAGCCTGAGCCGCGACGCGGCGGCTTATTCATCGACTCTTCACAACAGTAGCACCTTTTTTCTGGCGGTGTGTGCGGCTGATTGCCCAGGCCGCAGTGGTGTCAGCCGGTGTATTCGCTACGGTCGGCCACCATCGGCATGATCGGCACTCACGGGAAGATGAAGTCGAAAAATTTTTGGAGAAATGTGCTCGCCCGTCCGACAGGGTGCCGGATCGTGAGCTAGGGTTTGGAGGCGTCGTCGTGGACGACGCATCGTGTCCGACCGCGGGCCATCCCTGGCCCGCCGGTGGTGGAGATGCCAACCATGTGCCGTACCCTGTGCCTTGTGATCGCCCTCGGCAGCCTCGCTGCCGCCCCTGGCTGCAGCAGTTGTTTTGGCGGTGCCAACAGCTGCCGTCGGCCATCGTTCATGGAATTCCGCTCGCCCTGCTCGGGTGGGGCCGCGCCCTGTGCGGCGCCGCAGCCTTGTGCAGCACCTCAGCCTTGCCAGCCCGCCTGCGGGGCGCCGATGCAGGAGCCGGCGTGTGGCCCGGCCTGTGGGTCGTGCGGTGAAGGCGGCCCAATGATGTCGTCGCCGGTCTCGGGGCCGATCGTGGGCGAGCCGGGAACGTTCAGCTGATTGAAGGCAGGGCGGGACGCCCGCCCTGCCGGTGATGCGCCGCTCTTGCCGGCCAAGCGTCGGGCAAGCAGCACGCAGTGTGCCTGCTCCCGATTCGAGCGGTTCGTCACCGGCAGGGCTGGCGCGTGTGGCGACTGGGGCGGTGATTCCGCCCGGAGTCCCATCGCTTCCGCTCCGGGCTTTTATTCCGTTTGGATTTTGGAGCGTGCCCGCCGTCCGTATACTCGCGGCTCCCGTTTCCCCATCACGGAGCCGCCATGTTTGAGTCGCTGACTGCCTCGCTCTCTTCCGCCCTCAATAGTCTGCGGGGTCGCGGCAAGCTCACCGAAGGGAACATGCGCGAGGGGCTCGCGGGGGTCCGTACCGCGCTGTTGGAGGCGGACGTCGCCTACGACGTTGTCGAAACGTTTCTGTCGCGGGTGGTTGACGATGCGGTGGGGGCGAAGGTGCTCGAGTCGCTCGACCCGGCCCAGCAGCTTGTCGGCATCGTGCATCAGGAACTGGTCAACCTCATGGGGCCGGTGGACCACTCGCTCCACCTGCAGCCGGGCAAGACCACCATCCTGATGCTCTGTGGTCTTCAGGGCTCGGGCAAGACGACCTCCTGCGGCAAGCTCGCCAAGCGGATCAAGCAGCAGGGCCAAGGCGTGATGCTCGTCGCGGCCGACCTTCAGCGGCCGGCGGCCATCGAGCAGTTGGCGGTGCTGGGACGGCAGATCGGCGTGCCGGTACACGTGCCGGATGGCATCACCGATCCCGTCGCCGTCTGCCGTGCCGGCGTGGCCCGCGCCGAGAAAGAGGGCATCTCCGTCGTCATCCTCGACACCGCCGGCCGACTCTCGATCGACGAGGCGCTCATGCAAGAGCTGTCGAAGATCGACCGCACCGTGGGGCCGGACCAGGTCTACCTCGTGGTCGATGCCATGACCGGGCAGGACGCGGTGAAGAGCGCCAAGGCCTTCAATGAGGCACTCGAACTCGACGGCGTCATCATGACGAAGCTCGATGGCGACGCCCGCGGCGGCGCTGCCTTGTCGGTGAAGACCGTCACGGGCGTGCCGATCAAGTTCATCGGCACCGGCGAGCAGATCGAGGCCCTCGAGGATTTCCACGCCGAACGGATGGCGGGGCGGATCCTCGGCATGGGTGACGTCGTCACGCTCGTCGAAGAGGCGCAGCGGAAGTTCGACCAGGACGAGATGA